>OJIV01000012.1_pt1 | contig 85145 bp, 79 predicted proteins | sample 1595861 | NCBI WGS metagenome assembly OJIV01 (sample SAMN05416883, study PRJEB24817) | seawater metagenome | isolation source: Sea water | place: Canada:Atlantic | collected 2013-11
CACTGCATATCGTCGGCAGCGTCAGATGTGTATAAGAGACAGGCTTTATGGATTACAAAGCAGGTATAACTTGGTTACCTGTTAGCATGCCGTTGGAACCTTACCTAAGAGTAGCCTTGGGATCCGGTGGTGGGGGATCTATGAGGACAGCTGGTGGCCTTGCTGTTTGCACTGGATTAGGACTAAGAATGAATGACCGATTTGAACTTGGAATGGACTATTGGAATGCACTAGAAACTCGAATGGGTGCTCCTTTTTTAACAATGAGCGCCAGATTTCCGGTCATAAGCAACTTTGGTTTTATAAATAAGGCAAAGTACATAGGCTCTAAAGAAAATTTAAAGTCTAAAACTATGGTCTTGGTCACAGGATCTAGGATCAATTTGTCTCAAGGAACTGACCGCAATGGTCTAGAATATGAGCCTATGGGTGCCTTGTTTCTGGGCGGTAAAATTCCGATGAAGTCTTCCTTGTGGTTAAGTGGAGAAACACTTTGGGCTGCCACAGGTGGCTACGGGGCGTATGCAGAAGGAATGTTTGGCGTATACCATGATACATGGAAGCACCAGTCTGTTATTTTGGGGTGGAATGGAAGTGTTATAGCCGCAGGTGGCGGTGGAATTAACGTTGGAAAGGGGGCTGCTATAGCCGCTGGTGTTCATCTTTCTAAAATGCTAAATAAAGGATTGAGAATATCCGCGATAGCGCGTTACAAATACTTTGGAATGGATGCATATAACCCTTGGACCATAGGAATTCAATTAGAACCCTCTTTCCAAGTGTACTACAAGTAAAACGGAATACCTTTGTCATTATGAAATTTAAATTTATACTTTTTATTTTTTTCTTAGGATTCTATGCGATCGGGCAGAACAATCATACAGATGCTCTTGGTAAAAAGCAAGGAGTCTGGGAGAAGAAATATGTAAGTGGAAAAACGAGATATACAGGTACGTTTAAAGACGATATGCCTATCGGAACATTTACCTACTACTTTGAGCGAGAGGGTGGTGTTATGTCTGAAGTCACGTACAGAAAATATTCTGGAGTGGGGTATGCCCAGACATTTCAACGTTCTGGAGTACGTGAGGCAGAAGGAATTTATAACAAACAGGTAAAAGATAGCACTTGGACCTATTACTCACGAGCAGGTGTTCTAACCCAAAGAGAAACGTACACTTTAGGAGTTTTAAATGGACCTCAAATAACTTATTGGGAGAATGGAATCACTTCTAATCGAACAGACTTTGTAAACGGAGTGGAAGAAGGTCTCTGGATAAGAAAATGGGATAATGGCAAACTACGGACAAAGGGTACTTATTTAGAAGGAATGCTCGAGGGAGAATGCGTTTATTACGATGATAACTCTAAACTATTAGCAAAAGGAGCCTACCATCACGGGAAGAAACATGGTGTATGGTATTATTTTGAGGACAATAAAGTGACGTTGAAAGAGCAGTACAGATACGGTACACTTGAAAGTGAAACTAAATACGATGAATAAAGCTATTAAGGACACCACCGTTGTTGTTGGACTTAGTGGTGGTGTAGACTCATCTGTAACCGCCTATTTGCTCAAGGAGCAAGGCTATAATGTCATTGGCCTATTTATGAGGAATTGGGTCGATGAAACGGTCACTATTCACGATGAATGCCCTTGGATTGAAGATAGTAACGACGCTATGTCAGTAGCAGATACCTTGGGTATACCATTTCAGGTAATAGACATGAGTGCCCATTACCAGACGCGTATCGTGGATTATATGTTCAGCGAATATGAAAAAGGAAGGACACCTAATCCAGATATTTTGTGTAATCGGGAGATTAAATTCGACTTGTTCCTGAATACTGCAATTCAATTGGGTGCAGATTATGTAGCCACTGGGCACTATGTCCGTAAGGAGTCTACCTTGGTTCAAGGTAAGTCCATACATCGGTTACTATCGGGATTAGATAACAATAAGGATCAAAGCTACTTTCTTTGCCAGCTTTCACAATACCAACTGTCAAAGGCATTGTTTCCAATTGGTCACTTACAAAAAAGTGAGGTAAGAGAATTAGCTCATAAAGCAGGATTAAGCACGGCTGACAAGAAAGATTCACAGGGGCTGTGTTTTATAGGTAAAGTAAGATTGCCCGATTTTTTACAGCAGAAACTTCAGCCTAAAGAAGGCTTGGTTTGGGAGATTTCCTCAGATGCTGCCTTTTTAGACGAGCCTAGAACTAATTTGGAAGAATTAGCCCGTCCGTTTGAGTTTCACCCTAAACTAGCTGTGAAACGTGGAAAGCATAATGGTGCACATTACTACACGGTAGGACAACGAAAGGGATTAAATATAGGCGGTAGCCCTAAACCATTATTCGTGCTTGGGGTAAATACGGCGTTTAATGCTATTTATGTAGGTCAAGGAGAAGATCATAAAGGTCTTTACAGAAAGGCCCTTAAAATAAGTAGTAATGAGGTACATTGGGTTCGAGAAGACTTAGCTCTGCCTGTTGGGACTTCTAGGAAATTCATGGGAAGGATACGTTATAGACAACCTTTAGTACCGGTGACTGTACATCACACTGAAAAGGGAATTTTCGTAGAATTTGAGAAGCCAGAAAAAGCCATAACACCAGGTCAGTTTGCCGCCTGGTATTTGGGAGAGGAATTAATAGGTTCCGGAACGATAGCTCATTAGATAAAAATGAAAAGTAGACTCCTCGTATATATACTTATGATGTTCAGCTTTGCGGCCATATCGCAAGAAGTGGCCTCTCCTTGTATGGTATACATGAAAGCAAAACAGAATACGGAGTTACTGCAGCAGCCTGAGTTATTTTTGTCTAAACGCTCACTTGCACGAAGAGCCCGCCAATCAATAACGGTATCCAACAGTGATTTACCCGTAGAAGCCCATAGATTAGAGACCGTTTCTCATGTCGTATCCAAAATCGGAAATTCATCAAGATGGCTCAATGCTGTTTATGTTACAGCCACGCCGACGGAAATATTAGACTTATTAGATTTATCTTTTGTAGAGAGTGTGCAGCCCTTAGTAGGAGGGATGGCGGCTACAAGGATCGTAGAATTACCTTTGAATTATGGATATTCCAATGATCAGGTCGCTCAAATAAATCTAGATCAGGGCCCTCATAGAAGTGGTTTTCTTGGAGAGGATAAATTAATAGCTGTATTAGATGCTGGATTTGTTGGTGCAAATACGGTTACTATAAGTGATGATCTCGATGTAATCGGTACTCGGAATTTCGTGGAAGGTGGTCAAAATGTATATCAAGGGTCTTCTCATGGATTTAGTGTGTTAAGCACTATGGCTGCAAGTATGGATGGCACCTACATAGGTACAGCTCCTTCAGCGTCTTATTTACTGATAAAAACAGAGGATGAGTTAAGTGAGACACCCGAAGAGATGATTAATTGGATCGCGGGTGCAGAGTATGCAGACTCTATGGGCGTAGATATCATCAATAGTTCTTTGGGTTATTCTGAATTTGACGACCCTTTAGATAATTATACGATTGCGGATCTAGATGGAAGAACGAGTATTATTTCTTTAGGTGCTATAGCTGCTGCAAGAACGGGAATCCTAGTAGTAACAAGTGCCGGAAACGCTGGCGGAGGGCCATGGAATAAAATAACTTTTCCAGCAGATGCAGATAGTATTCTCACCGTAGGTAGCGTATCACAGTTTGGTCAAGCGAGTTCGTTCAGTTCACGTGGTTACACAGCGGATGGTCGAATTAAACCTAATATTTGTGCTAGGGGCGAAGGTGCTGTGGTATACAGGCCCGATGGAACGATAGCCTATGCAAATGGAACAAGCTTTAGCTCGCCGATCATGGCGGGTGCATCCGCGTGTTTGTGGCAATCGGTTCCAAATGCCACTGCCCAGCAAGTGATTCGTGCCCTCGAAGTTAGTAGCTCACATTTTTATAGTCGCAATGAGAAAATTGGTCACGGAATACCCAATTTGGCCTTTGCACAGGCGTATTTAGAATCCTTAGTTAACGGAGTTGTATTGGAAACAATCATCTATCCCAACCCTTTCCCAGATTACTTAGAGTTTTTCTTTCCAGATGGAGAAGCGTTGAATGTTGAACTTGAGCTGAGAGACCTTTACGGAAGAACCGTGGTTAGCGATCTGCTAATCTCTAAAAGATATCAGGCTATTTGGGCACCAGGTGACATAATTCCGGCTGGAACTTATTTCTTGTTTTTCAAAAGAGGAAACGAGTCAAACGTCAGAAGAGTGATAAAACTGCAATAAGGCTTTTATTTACCGAAAAATCCTTGCATTACTTTTCTAAGACCACTCACTGCTAATGCAACGGCTATTAGCATTATGGCAATAGAAATAACGGTCCAGTACCAGGCTCCTCCAGTACCCTTTCCAACGTATAATGAAGGCCCTATAAAGATAAAAGGAAATGACCAGGCCAATCTAAATAGACCTGCAGCCAGCATTTCTTGGTTAGTCTTTTGCCCCATCTATTATCGCATTTATAGCAGTTCTCACACTCCCATGTTTAAGTAAATATTCTTTAGCCACCGTACTGTCAACACCTGTTTCCTCTGATATCATACGGGTGCCACGGGCAATCAATTTATCGTTAGACAGCTGCATATCAACCATCTTGTTTCCTTGTATTTTACCTAATTGTATCATGGCGGTAGTACTGATCATATTCAATACCATTTTTTGCGCTGTCCCTGATTTCATTCTGGTACTTCCAGTGATAAATTCGGGTCCAACTACAACAGATATTGGATGCTCCACATGTTCTGCTAAAAGGCTATTGTTATTGCAGGTAATACAAGCAGTCAGTAATCCATTTTTACGTGCATACTTGACTCCATGAATAACGTAGGGTGTAGTACCGCTGGCGGCTATGCCTATCACGGTATCCAATGAAGTGGGGTTATGTTTCAACAGGTCTTCCCAAGCTCCTGTAACGCTGTCCTCAGCATTTTCAACAGCTTTTCGAATAGCTATATCACCACCGGCGATGATACCGATCACTACGTTAGCGTCTACTCCAAAGGTAGGAGGACATTCGCTAGCATCTAGTATTCCCAATCTGCCAGAAGTTCCTGCACCTATATAAAATAATCGACCACCATTTGTCATACGCTTGCATAGAGCTGCAACAAACGAGGATATCGCACGTATCTCCTTACCAACGGCCAATGCTACCTTTTGATCCTCAGAATTGATCCCGAGAAGTAGCGTCTCAATACTTTCTGATTCTAAGTGGTCATAAAGAGAATTCGCCTCTGTGGTTTTCATTATGCTTTCAATAGTTTGGCCATGTAGAAGCCATCATTATTAGTTGCTGGATCAATGGTTCTTTCTTCTATCAGGCTGAACTCCGAATGATTCTCAAGGAAGAGCATTATCTGATCACTATTTTCACTCGGCAGTATGCTACATGTAGCGTAGACCAGAGTCCCGCCAGATTTAAGCATAGCAGGGTACTTGTCGAGTATTTCAAACTGTAAGCTCTGGTATTGCGCCAGATGTACGGGCTCAAATTTCCATTTGGTGTCAGGTTCACGTTTTATAGTTCCTGTTCCAGAACAGGGAGCATCTAAGAGCAGGTAGTCCGCGGTACCTGTAAGCTCTGCCAATACGCCTTCTTCCTCCCACGCCCTAGTTTCCATAATGGTTAGGCCACTTCGTTGTGTACGTCTATGGAGTTCCTCGAGCTTTCGCCCCTCAACTTCCATGGCAATTAATGTACCCTTGTTTTCCATCAATGCACCTAAATGCAGTGTCTTACCACCCGCTCCTGCACAAGCATCAATAACAACTGAGCCAGGGGTGGGATTCAAGAAATAACTAATCTCTTGTGAACCAGCGTCTTGTATTTCAAATTTACCTTTAAGAAAAGATGAATTATTCTTAAGTTTAGGACGACCATCCAAAAAATGAGCTTTTGGAAACGCTGGATGACGATAAACGACAATTCCCGCATCTGCCAACTCTTGGATTACGTCCTTTTCATTTGACTTCAGCGTATTAATCCTAATGTTAACACTATTAGGCTGGTTCAAATCGTGGGCCAGTTGTGCCCATTTGTCACCCAACTGCTCCTGAGCAAGCTCACTAAACCACAACGCATAGCTCTCACGCTCGTGCAGAGCTGTTATCTCAAGCGACCTAGCATCTATGTCTATAGCTCTGATTGAATCAAATCCAGGCCATTCAGGGAGATCAAATCCTCGCCACTTCCAGTAGACGCCAAACAATTGCTCAAGACTATTTCTATTGACATTTGGCTCCTGATCTAATATGGCCCATAAGAAATTCCACCATCGAACAATCTCATAGGTATGCTCTGCAACAAAACTGCGGTCACGTGAACCCCATTTCTTGTTCACACGGAGTGAATTCTCAAGTACTCTATTGACGTACAAACCTTTACCAAAAGATGATTCTAAGGCTTCAAGTACACCTTTTACGGTATTTGGGAACAATCGGGGGCTTTTATTCATGTAGGTATTTTATAATGCTGGATAAGATTGGGGTTGTTTTTCGGTCATGACAGCATATATTTCTTCCACCATATCATCTATGGATGGTTTAGAAAAATAGTCTCCATCTGACGCGAATGCTGGCCTGTGGTCTTTAGAGGTAATTGTTTTAGGGGCACTGTCTAAATACTGATACCCACCTTGATCTTCAAGAATGTGTTGCAATAAGAAAGCGCTTCCACCGCCGCGAACATCCTCATCAAGTATAATGAGTGTATTGGTTTTCTTTAGACTCTTAACAACATCATGACTTATGTCAAAAGGTATAAGTGATTGTGCGTCTATAAGTTCAATATCTACTCCAAGCAACGCCAATTCTTCTGCTGCTGCCTCCGCAAGATGACAATTAGAACCATAGGTTAGTAAGGTGATATCAGCACCTTCTCTCATTACTTCTACCTTTCCTATGGGTGTGGTAAATTCTGCTAAATTCGCTGGTATTAGTTCCTTACGTCTATACCCGTTCAAACATTCTATGACTAGGGCAGGATTGTCCAGCTGTAAAAGCTTATTGTAGAACCCTGCAGCCTTTGCCATTGTACGAGGTACCAAAACATAAATCCCTTTGATGGAATTAACAATTGTTCCCATAGGGGAGCCAGAATGCCAAATACCTTCTAAACGGTGGCCACGGGTACGGACAATGGTAGGTGCTTTTTGTCCTCCTGCAGTACGATAGTGAAGGGTGCTCAGATCATCAGACATGATTTGTAGCGCGTAGAGCAAGTAATCTAGGTATTGAATTTCCGCGATTGGTCTTAGTCCTCGCATGGCCATTCCAATTCCTTGGCCTAAAATAGTTGCTTCACGAATTCCGGCATCCGAAACTCTTGTTTCCCCGTATTTCAGTTGCATTCCTTCTAGGCCTTGATTAACGTCTCCAATTTTACCAGAGTCCTCGCCAAATACCAGCGTTTCAGGATATTTTGTGAATAGGGCGTCAAAATTATCTCTTATTATAATGCGAGCATCAACCGACTCTACTTTAGACAGATCAGCCGGAACGGAGTCTAAGAGCTTATCTGTGTCGTTTTCACTGTAAAGATGTGAACTGTATCTTTTAGTTTGTTCCTTATTTTCTTTAGCCAACCATGCTTTCAGATGAGTTGTATTGACCTTGTTATCACCAACCACTAATCGAATTGCCTTTCGAACAGCCTTGAAAGAATGCGCAACTTCGATATCTTCAACGGCTTCCAGGTCTTTAATAACATTCGTAGTAAATATCCCTTTTTCGCCTTGAACTTGTAGGTCCTTTAACAATGGAAGAACCTCGTTACGCAGTCTTTTAGGCTGGCTTTGGTATATTGACCACGCAGCTTTTTTACCTTCTCGAGCTTCCTTCTTCGCTTCTTTTATCAATGCATCGAGGTCCTCTTGCTTGACTACGCCCTCTGCAATCATCCATTCACCGAATTTAAGAATACAGTCATGATCTCGTTCCCACTGCAAACGTTCCTCAGACTTATAACGTTCATGAGATCCAGATGTGCTGTGGCCTTGGGGTTGTGTCATACCCTTTACATGAATCATTACCGGTACGTGCTCTTCTCTTGCTACTTTAGAAGCTTTTATAAACGTGTTGATAAGGGCAGGGTAGTCCCAAGCTTCTACAATAAATATATCATATCCCTTACCTTGCTCATCACGCTGAAATCCCTTTAGTATTTCACTGATATTTTCCTTAGTGGTCTGGTATTCCGCACCAACAGAAATCCCATAAGCATCGTCCCATACGGAAATCACCATAGGGACCTGAAGTACTCCAGCTGCATTTATAGTTTCAAAAAATAATCCCTCAGAGGTCGAAGCGTTTCCGATTGTACCCCAAGCAACTTCATTTCCGTTGTCTGAAAATTTTTCAGAACCTTCGAAAGAAACTTCTTTATACACTTTAGATGCTTGTGCTAAACCTAATAATCTAGGCATTTGACCCGCGGTAGGACTGATGTCTGAAGAACTGTTGTATTGATCAACAAGGTTGACCCATTCTCCATGCTCATCAAGACTACGCGTTGAGAAATGACCATTCATTTGACGCCCAGCGGCCATAGGTTCATGCTTCACATCAGTTACAGCGTATAGAGATGTAAAGAACTTTACAGCATCTAATTCACCCAAAGCCATCATGAAGGTCTGGTCGCGATAATAACCACTCCTGAAGTCTCCCTTTTGGAACGCTTTAGCCCATGCGATTTGTGCGAGTTCCTTACCAGCACCGAAAATACCAAATTTGGCTTTCCCCGTTAATACTTCTCTCCGGCCCATAAGTGAGCATTCTCTGGAAAGTACTGCCGTGTAGTAATCTGCTTTTATTTCCTCGTGAAATTCTTGGTAACTGATTTCTTTCTGCTTCTGTGTCATGTGATAGGGTTGAGTTAAACTCTTCCGCAAATATAAGACAGAAAGAGCCCTAGAAAAGTCGCTTGAATACAAAGAGGACAAACAGGGTAATAACGATTAACAGTAACACTTGAATACCGCCGCTTTTATAGTGTACTTTATGTAGTTTGAGCTCATGACGATAGCTGAAAAAAAGATAAGTTAAAAATGCTATCGTGAATATCCCTGCAAAAACCCAGTGACCCGTTGTAATGTTTTCCATGGGAACAAATTTACTTTCTTTGAATAGAAAAACATCATACTTATGAAAAAGCAATTGGCACAAGTTGAATTATTCCATGACACCTTTGGAATACCCAATGAACACAGCCCTGTTTCAACTATTTCTAATGAAATTATTGATCTTCGATATCGATTAATGGCGGAAGAGAACTTAGAATACTTGGAAGCGGCGAAAGGCAATGACCTTATTGAGGTAGCAGATGCACTAGGAGATATGCTCTATATTCTCTGTGGAACTATTCTCAGTCACGGAATGCAACATAAAATAGAAGAGGTCTTTGATGAAATTCAAAGGAGTAACATGAGTAAACTAGGAGAGGATGGGAAGCCAATTTATCGAGATGATCGCAAGGTCTTAAAAGGTCCAAACTATTTCAAACCTAATATCAAAGGAATTCTGAAGGAGTGACCTTTGGGCGAGTTTCGTCTAGTGTAGCTCTTAAATTAAAATTTGGTTTGCAGTTTGGTAAGACTTTCTGCTCATTCGAGGCTTTCTCCCACGGTGTATAGCTCGCATCGATAGACTGAGAGGCCTTCACAGACTTTGCTTCTCCATCTATAAAGGTGATCTCAATCAAGGAGCATGCGGTGTTGTTTATCCCCTGAAGAAGCTCTTCTTGACCAAAGCTGTGCATTAAGTTTTGAGCATTACCTCGTAGAAGTAGATTATGTAGTTTGTTATCCTGGAAGTATCCCTCAAGCATTTTACCTACAGCTTGGTCATAAATAGAACTATCGATGGTCTGCGAAATGATGGAAACGTTATTTGCGAGGTAGAGACTATCTAATTTTTTATCCTTCAACTTTAAGATTGCTGAATCAGCTGAGAATTGACTTTGTTCACTCCACAGTTGTGGTTTTGGAAATAACAGAAGTTGTTCGCTTAGCTCATAATATCTGAAAAAGCGACTCCTACCTTGAAAGGCCGTACTAAAAAAAGAGGTGTTGTGTAGAAGATCGACTGTTCTCGCGTCTGAAGAATCTTGCCTAATACTCAATGTGTCGCCAGTTGCATAGAGCGTGTCGCCTTCGTCCATGCTTTGTCTGTAGAAAACCGGAGAGAAGGCATTAACATAGTTAGGAACCTTGATATAATAGATGTACTGAGATTCTAGTACAAATCCTTCTACACTATCTGATACTAAGGCATCCGAAAATAATTCGCCGCGCTCTTCCTTGAGGTTGTAACTGATAGAATCGGCAGAAATATAAGAACCTGGAGAAGAAATGGAAGCTCCAGAGCCAAGGTTTAATTGACTATGCTCCGCATCGTATGACCCCAACATACAACGGGTAGTACTACTGTCCCTTGTTAGGATACTAGGCCCTGCAAAGTTATACCTATTATCACTAGGAAAGTAGATTAACGTATCCGTATACAGGGTGTAATCTGGGTCAACAGCCTCTACATCTCCCTGCAGTCTAATCACCTCTGATTTAGTATTATAGAATCCCTTGTTTGATGTTAATTCAAGGTCCTTTCTGTACAAAGTACTTCGCGTTTTGTAACGCGCTGTGGAGGTCGTTCGGTTATACGTTAATACAGTGGTAGAGAGGGTAGAGTTTGGAGTAGTTAATTGTACGTTATCTCTAATAATGAATGTTCTATCCGTACCACTATAATCGAGTTTTTCTCCAGTAACTACTGTGGTGTCAGATTGGACTATTTTGACTTTACCAAAAGCTTCGAACGTGTTGTCTGGCTGGATTAAAATGGCAGAATCGCAGGTCATGATAGCTACATCTTGTTGCAGACCTACATTACCTCTTAAAAAGTATTTTCGAGATCCGTCCTTCTGCTTGATGATATCTGTAATATCAGAACTGAGTATATTGATTTTGGTTTGCCCCCCTAAGTGATTAAGGGAGCATAGAAGGGCCACACTAATTGGTATGGCCCACTTCATTAATTTCTCAATATAGTTTGAGCTCTATCAGGACCTACACTGACTAGTGTAATAGGCACTCCAACTTCCTTCTCTATAAATGCGATGTAAGCCTTGAAACTGTCCGGAAACTGATCTTCATTCGTCATTTGTGTAAGATCTTCTGTCCATCCCAACATTTCGGTGAATATTGGATCTATCAAGTCATCTTGAAGTTTATAAGGTAAATGTTCAATGACCTCACCCTTGTAGCGGTATGCAGTACAAACCTGAATATTCCCAACGCCACTTAGAACGTCAGATTTCATCATCATTAATTCTGTTACGCCATTGATGTCTATCGCATACTTCAACGCAGGTAAGTCCAACCATCCACAACGACGGGGTCGTCCTGTAGTAGCACCAAATTCATGGCCCTGCGCCTGAATCAATTCACCTGTGGAATTAAATAATTCTGTTGGAAATGGCCCTGAACCAACTCTAGTGATATACGCCTTGAAGATTCCATAGACGTTTTTGATTCTATTTGGAGCAACCCCCAGTCCTGTACACGCTCCAGCACAAGTTGTATTAGAAGAAGTAACGAATGGATAAGTACCAAAGTCGATATCCAACAATGTACCCTGTGCACCTTCTGCTAATATTGTCCTGCCTTCACGTATCGCATTATGAACAAAAGGTTCACTATCAATAATATCAAGAGTTCTTAGGTAATCAATGGCAGCAAACCATGCCTTCTCCAATTCTTCTATGTTGTATTCGAAATCAGGATAACCCTTTAAGAGTTGCATGTGCTTAGTTACGAGCGTATTGTAAAGCTCTGGGAAATTTTCTAGTTGAATATCTCCAACCCGTAAACCATTCCTTCCTGTTTTGTCCATATAAGTTGGACCGATACCTTTCAGCGTAGATCCAATCTTCTTTTTCCCTTTAGCTGCTTCACTGGCGGCGTCTAACAACCTGTGAGAAGGAAGAATAAGATGGGCCTTTCTTGAAATTTTCAATCGGGACAACACCTCGGGCTCTTGTTCAATGAGCTTATCTAGCTCGCCTTTGAAGATCACAGGGTCAATTACGACACCATTACCAACAACGTTCGTAACACCTTTATGAAACACCCCTGATGGTATGGTATGAAGTACATGTTTTTTGCCTTCAAACTCTAAGGTATGCCCAGCATTTGGACCACCCTGGAACCTGGCAATGATATCGTACTTACGAGTGAGTACATCAACTATTTTACCTTTTCCTTCATCGCCCCATTGGAGGCCTAGTAGAACATCTACTGCCATGTTTTCAAGTTGTTTTTAAGACTTCTTCTTTGTTGCATAGAAATACAAACTGTGACTTTCTACATTCACATCAAAGACCTCTTCAATTGTTTTTTTTATGTTTTGTATTCTGGGATCACAAAACTCAAATACTTCACCAGTATCTAGGATTACATGATCATGCTGCTTATTGAAATATGATTTTTCGTAAAAACTTTGATTTTGACCAAACTGATGTTTCCTGATTAAACCACAGATAAGTAATAATTCTATAGTATTGTAAAGAGTAGCACGGGAGACGCGGTAGTTTTTCTCTTTCATTTTGAGGTACAAGGTCTCTACGTCGAAGTGATCTTCGCTATCGTAGACTTCTTTGAGTATAGCAAACCGTTCTGGAGTTTTACGTTGGTTGTTAACCTCCAGATATTTACTAAAAACCTCTTTGACTTGTTCTTGTGCCTCTAATGTGCTCATGTTGGAAGTAAAGCGCTAAAATACATGGTTCAATTGAATTTACCGACACGATTAACACGACTAATACCAGCTATATTCTTGATATTGTTAATAGTGTCTGTTAATCCCACTTTATCAGCGACTTCAATCGTTAGTTGACCTGTGAATAACCCGTCATCTACAGCAAAACTTATAGCTCTTATATTTATATTAAGCTCCGAGGAGACGACTTTCGTGACATCATTGACCATACCTAATCTATCCATTCCTTCAATCTCCAAATTCACCGTACTCGTGGAGCTCTTGCGGTCGACCCACTTGGCTTTAATGACTCTGTTTGCAAATCTTCCTTGGAGCATTATAGCATTAGGACAGTCGTGACGATGTACTTTGAGGCCTTCAGCAGTTGTGATAAAGCCGAAAACTCGTTCTCCAGGAAGAGGAGAGCAGCATTTCCCAGAAGTGTAGTCTAGGTCTTGTTCATCATTTCCGAAAACCAACTCTACGTTGGCATTTTCAATGGTAGGTTGTTTGGTAATTAACTTAGTCTTAGCGTAAGAGCTTTTTACAATTCTCGATCTGAAATAATTGACCAATCCTGATGTTTCTCTTGCGTACTCTCGCAACTTCTTGTTATCAATAACTCCGAGACCAACTTTATAATATAATTCATCAGGGTTTTTAAGGCCAAAATAGTTGACTAGTTTTTGAACATTACTAGAGGTTGATTTTAGCTTTAACACCTTTAGTTTGCGCTCTAAAACATTAAACCCTTGGCCCGATATAAGTTGCTTTTCTTGTTTAAGACTACGTTTTATTCTTTGTTTAGCTTTACCCGTTTTAACAAATCTTAACCAATCTTCCTTAGGTTCTTGCTTGAGAGATGTGAGTATCTCTACCTGGTCACCAGACTTTATCGGTGAACTCATAGGGACAAGTTTTCCATTAACTTTAGTTCCTAAACAATGTGCACCTACCTCGGAATGAATATCAAAGGCGAAGTCTAGAGCAGTAGCTCCCTTTGGTAAGGATATCATTTGACCCTTTGGTGTGAAAACGAAAATTTCGCTCGCAAATAAAGTCATTTTAAAATTTTCAATAAAATCCTCGCTGTCATTGTCGGGATCTTCCAAAAATTCCTTGATACGCTGAAGCCATATATCCAAGGTGTTCGACCCTGAGCTATCTTCCTTGTACTTCCAATGAGCAGCAAAACCATTTTCGGCAATGTCATCCATACGTTTGGTACGGATTTGAACTTCTACCCAACGACCCTCAGGACCCATGACGGTGGTGTGTAAACTTTCATACCCATTACTCTTAGGAGAGGATATCCAATCTCTAAGACGAACTGGATTGGGGTTAAAATGCTCTGTAACTATGGAATATGCCTTCCAACAATCACTTTTTTCGGAGCCGGCATCAGAATCAATAATAATCCGGACAGCGTATTTATCATAAACCTCGTCAAAGTTGACTTTCTGGTTCATCATTTTACGCCTGATGGAATAAATACTCTTGGTTCTTTTCTTTATGTCGAAAGTCAAACCGGTCACATCAAGTCCAGAATTAATAACCGATACAAATTTGTTTAGATAACCAAAGTCATCTTTGTCCAAAAGATCCATATCAGACTTGATAAGGTTATATACTTCTGGTTCAGTGTATTTTAAGGAGGTGTCTTCTAGCTCAGTCTTAATTTTGTAAAGCCCCAGTCTATGAGCGAGTGGGGCATATATAAATAGAGTTTCAGATGCTTTTTTCAATTGCTTGTGAGGGGGCATACCATCCATGGTACGCATATTATGCATTCTATCTGCAAGTTTTATGAGAATCACGCGGACATCATCGGAAATGGTAAGTAACATTTTCCTGTAATTATCAAGTTGCATGTTACTCTCCATGTTTACAACACCTGATATCTTCGTAAGTCCATCAATGAGTTTTGCAATGTTCGGATTAAACATGCTTTCGATGTCCTCAAGGGTATAATCGGAATCTTCTACTACATCGTGCATTAATGCTGTAGCAATAGAAGTAGGCCCTAAACCAATTTCTGTCGCGACAATTTGAGCCACCTCAATAGGATGGGTGACATAAGGTTCACCTGTTTTTCTTTTAACACCCTTATGAGCGTCGTTTGCCAACTGAAAGGCACGCTGAATAAGTTTCTTATCGGCACTATCTGTTTTAAACTCAATACTGCTCAGCAGATCATTAAAGGCATTATCTACGAGCTCTATGTCTATTAACTCTTGGTCCTTCATGTGCTTTTAGTCAATTAGAAATATAGCAGGTCTCTTGTGAATATCAGGTAATTGCCCAGCCCACTGTGCTATAGTCTTGGTAACAATGTACTCACTTTCTAGGGTAATGTCACAAGCAATGCAAAGCTTAGTTTCTGGATGAAGCACTTTAGTCAATTCATCCAATAATTTGCCATTTCTATATGGTGTCTCCATGAATATTTGTGTGATGCCATCGGAAATCTCTTTTTGCATGATTTGAAATGCCCGTTTTCTATAGTTTTGATCAAAGGGTAGGTATCCTCTAAAAGTAAAGGCTTGACCGTTAAACCCACTTGCCATAAGGGCCAGAAGAATGGAGGACGGACCCACACAAGGTTTAACAGGAACTCCTTTTCTATGAGCCATGCCAACCAATTCTGCACCTGGATCTGCTACACATGGAACTCCCGCTTCAGATATTATACCTGCATTTTTACCCTTGAGTAACGGTGCTAGGAAGAGAGGTAAATCGAGAGGGTCAGTTTGTTTGTCTAAAATCTCCATGACGATTACCCTTTGGTTCTTTTCAGGTAAGATGGATTTAATAAACGCTCGCGCAGTTTTATCATTTTCTACAATGAAATAATCCAGTGAATTAACGAGTTCAACAACATCTCTAGGAAGAACCATGTCAAATTCTGACGGTCCTAGCGTATTTGGTATAAGATAAAGGGTTCCTTTCATGAGTTACTTTCTAAAAAACAATGTATTGCGTGGTTTAGCATTTGGTAAACCTGTTCAAATCCTTGTTGACCTCCGGTATAAGGGTCTGGGACTTGACGGTTTTCACCTGGATATGCCTCGTTCATAAGGAGACGTATTTTGTCAGCTGACGCTTTATTTGGCGCCATTCCAGTGAGGTTTGAGAAGTTTGACGAGTCCATAGCAAAAATGATATCATACTTCTCGAAGTCGTCCAGTACAAACTTACGTGAACGCTGCTCTTCAATAGGTATATTATGATTTTTCGCTGTTAAAATGGATCTGGTATCAGGTCTTTCACCTTCATGCCATCCTGATGTACCTGCGCTATCGATTAACCAGTCTTTTGGCGCCGAATTCAAAAGAATTCCGTGGGCTAGCGGCGAGCGACATATATTCCCAAGACAAACCATGAGTACCTTCATAAAACAAAAAAAGTCAGTACCCGAAGATACTGACTCTAATGTAGCATTCGCAATAAGATTTTACGCTAATGTCAAGCGTTTTTGAAGGTCTTCAACATACGTTTTAAATCGTTTATCGGTTTCCTTTAGGTTGTTCACAGTTCTACAAGCGTGCAGTACAGTAGCGTGGTCTTTATTTCCACATTGCTGGCCTATAGAAGCTAAACTGTTCTTAGTTAATTGCTTTGAGAAATACATACTCAATTGTCGAGCCTGTACAATTTCTCTTTTTCTAGTTTTACTTTTAAGTAATTCAAGAGGCATGTCAAAATAATCACAAACTACCTTTTGGATGAAGTCAATTGAAATTTCACGAGTCGTACTCTTAACAAATTTATCCACCATAGAACGTACAAGCTCCATGGTGATTTGCTTTCTATTCATTGAACTTTGAGCGAGTATACTGATCAACGCACCTTCAAGTTCTCTAATATTAGAATTGATAGAGTAGGCAATATATTCAACAATATCTTGCTCTATATCAATACCGTCGTTGTACAGTTTCTTCGATAAAATCGCAACACGCGTTTCAAGACCAGGTTTTTGTAAATCAGCACTAAGTCCCCATTTGAACCTGCTCAACAAACGTTGCTCCATTCCCTGAAGCTCCACAGGAGCTCTATCAGAAGTTAAAATAATTTGATTTCCATTTTGATGTAAATGGTTGAATATTTCAAAGAATACATCCTGGGTCTTTTCTTTACCCGCAAAGCTTTGCACGTCATCAATGATTAAAACATCAATCATTTGATAAAAGTGTACAAAATCATTTTTTGTGTTATTCCTGATGCTATCTATAAACTGTTGCGTGAATTTCTCAGCGCTAACGTAAAGCACTGTTTTCTCAGGATAGTTATCCTTAATCTCAACACCTATAGAATGTGCAAGGTGTGTTTTTCCTAAACCAACACCACCATAAAGCATTAGAGGATTAAATGATGTGCCTCCTGGATTTTTACTTACTGCGTAACCTGCAGATCTAGCAAGACGATTGCAATCACCTTCAATAAAATTCTCAAAGGTGTAGTTCGGGTTGAGCTGTGAATTAATATTAAGCTTTTGAAGCCCAGGTATTACAAAAGGATTCTTGATACCCTTATCATTTCCGATTTTCATCGGCATATTAATGCTTTGTGCTGGATGCTTTTTACGACCAGAACTTGGTAATTTCATTGTAGGAGGATTCGCATTATCATACGAATTCTCAAGAACGATACTGTATACCAATTTAGCACCTTGACCTAAAGGCTTAGTTATTGCTGACTTTAACAACTGTATATAATTTTCTTCTAGGTACTCGTAAAAAAACTTAGAAGGTACTTGTACTGTGAGAACAGCTCCTTGAATTTTAAGTGCTCTTATAGGATCAAACCACGTGTTAAAACATTGACTGTCTACATTATCCTTGATAAATTCCAAAGCTTCGTTCCAAACTTTTCCTACGCTGTTGTCCATGGTCTAAAATGGTGCTATCCCCCAGTTGTTCAGGCGAGGGGAAGTATATATTAAGTAATCTAAATTCTGGGTGTGCAAATCATGGGATTTAACGTCCTTCTGACTGCATAACAAATGTGTTAATAAAATATCTCTAAAAAAAATTTATTTAGGTGTTTGTTAATAAAATATTTTAGTAAAGGAATATGTAAGTGCCTGATAATCAGTATACATGTAAAAACACTAAATTTAATTAGTATTAATTACTCTCAATTAGCAAAAGTGTTGAAAAAACGATTAGTCAGTATCTATTCTCTGCTCAAGTATACGCATTTGAAAACGTAAATTGCCCAATATGACGGACTTTATAATTTCTAATATTTCTAAAATTAGACCTCGATATTCTGAAACAGATCAAATGGGCGTGGTGTATTACGGAAACTATGCCACCTATTTTGAAATTGGAAGGGTAGAATTACTGAGAAGCTTAGAAATGTCCTATGCCGATATGGAGAAGACAGGCACTATGCTTCCGGTAGTTCATATGACGATAGACTTTAAAAAAGGTGCGACCTATGACCAAGAAGTTTACCTAGAAACGTCAATCACAGAGCTTCCTACGAGAAAGATATCATTTTACCACACGCTACGTGACAAAGAAGGAAAGACGCTAGTTACAGGGAACGTCGTACTTGTGTTTGTGGATACCCAAACCTTCAAACCTAAATATTGCCCAGAGCAGTTAAGGACATTACTTCTTAAAGCATCTTCAAAACAGTAATTTTCCCATCACTATCAGTCGCTCTTAATATTGCCGGTACCGTTGTAGAGAGTTTTTGGTCTGCTACATTTGAATAGATCTCTAGTATCTGACCAGACATAGAATACACAACAATTTCATAATATGCTCCAAGAGTGCTACTTCTAAATGTATAACGACCGTTGTTATATGTCAAATTCGGCAGGTCCGTTTGTATGTGCTCTTGCGTATCGCTAGGTTGTAATATGTTTTTAGGTGGACCAAAAGCCGCTACAATTGCTCCATAGTTTTGCCCACCAGTAATTAATGAATCTGCAGAAATAAAACCATTCGCAATGCTCCTAAACGTTTCAAACGGCATAAGTTGATATAAGGCTTCTAAGACTACTTTGTCTGCAATAGAGTCCACTACGCCATTTGCGTCTGAGAACTCCAACATGGCGCTTGACATGAGGTCTGTATGCTGGTATATACCAGCAAAAACAACGGTATTGTAATTTTTAATTCCATCATAAGAGACACTTCTTCCGTCCCAAAAAGTATTATTTCCGTCCCAATCAAATACCCGTGAACTATAAATACCTCTAATTCGTCCATAACGTTCTGCCAGATAATCGCCTAAGGCTTCATCAAAACTACTTCGTTGTGTCCCTGAATTTGAGTTTGGTGCAGCAGCGTGGCTTATGGCATGACCCAGCTCATGAATAATAACATCAGCATCTTCCGCATCATCTACGCCACCTTCGCCGAAAAATAATCTAGGTGGATTAAACCCATAGTTGAACAAACTATTGTCTTGTCCATTGAGGGCATGGGGATCTACATGTATAGCATAATTAAGTAAGTTCAAATAGCCCAAGGAATGGAGGTATTCATTTTGCTTAGTAACATGATATACGACCATGACTTGTTCAAATTCCGTGTCCGCTCTACTTGCTTTCCAAGTGCCTGGATCTCTGCTTATAGGGTAATAGGGTGGGTCAAAGTCAATCACTTCTATGTAGTCATTTCTTAAATAAACAGTGTCATTCAACACTTCAACTGAAATATCATCTAGAATAGAGAGGCTATCTAAAACTGAACCATTGCCATCATTTAAATCGGTGTAAATACTACCGTAGCTCAAGTTGTTGGGAGTCAAAGGATCTGGGTTGAATACACGAACAGTAATCGTTGTATCTGTTGCATGGCTTGTAAGATCTCTTTCCTCTAAGAGTACACCAGAAATACTAGTAATGGCCACATTGTGAATAGATCCTGCTATTAACGTATCCACATTTACGTTGAACCATTGGTCGCTAAAAAAATACAAATAAGGTCCTTCCGGGTTCTCTGGAAGGGCCTCCAACTGATAACTACTCAACGAGCCCTTCGTACGTAAACGGCTTCCATCAAGACTAGATATAACGAGATGCTGGTGGTCTAGTAAGGGAATTGTTTTATATACATAAGTTGATCTTACATACTTTGCAAACGGAGATGTTGTGTTAAAAAAAGACCTGGTCTCTAGGCCAGATATGTTTTGCCCAAAAAGACTAATACTTAATAACAGTAAGGCGGAGGAGATGATTTTTTTCAAATTGATCTAATGTTTGTTCTAATTTACTTCGATTAACCCGAATTACATATTTTAATTTGGATTCTTGCTCTCTCTTAATGATCTCTAAATTGAGTTCTCTCACACGCCTTTCTACAAATGAAATTTGCTCATAATTAAATTCCACCTCAAATTCTCTCGTTATTTGAGACTCCATTATGGTGCTTAATTCACAAGCCTCTTTCGCGCTTCCTCCGTAAGCATGAATGAGTCCAGGAATACCCAGTTTCGTTCCGCCGAAATATCTAGCAACAACACATGCCACATCTACTAAGTCATTACTTTGAAGTGCTCTTAAAATGGGTGTGCCAGCAGAATTTCCTGGCTCTCCATCGTCGTTCGATCGCTCAATTATTGACTCAGGATTCATCCTAAAGGCCCAACAATAGTGACGAGCGTTAGGCTCGTTAAGTTTCACCAGGTCTAACTGGTCTTTAAAACTTTTCTCGTTCTTACATGGAAATAAATAGGCAATGAATTTACTGCCTCTGTCTTTAATCTGACCTACGCTAGGCTCTTCGATTGATAAATAACAATCAATACTTGTGCTCATAGACGTCACTATCTAAAAGGGTTCTTTCGTCAAACTGATCGTAAAAAGGGGCGGGGATGCCATTTTCAATAGACATCGAACCCGTATACCTGATTACCTCATCATCTAGGTTTTCGCGAATAAAAGACTGTAATAAACGAGCTCCACCTTCCACTAAAACATGACCTATGTCGTATTCTAGAAGCTTAGGCAACCAAAACGTTATATCATTTGAATCAGCGATAATGGTTGTAAAACCTGTGTAGGCTTCTTTTGCAATTAATATAGGAGCTACCTCAAGAGACCTCAACCAAGAGTTTGAAGGTTTATAGGTATCGCCCACAACTATAATAGGGATGGGAGAAGTTCCATGCCATAACCTTACAGTAAGGCTTGGAGCATCTAATACAGCTGTTTTTGCGCTAATGACAATACCGCTAACACTTGAGCGCAACCGGTGCGTTAATAACGATGAAATCTTTCCTGAAATTTTCAGGGCCTGCTCATTGGAATCCACGGAACGGACCCTATCAATAAAACCATCTTTCGTTTGCGCCCATTTTAACGTTACCATAGGACGGAAATGGGTCTTGTTGATGATGAAGGCTTTATTGAACTGTTGAAAGGGAGTGGGGTCCTTTGCGAAATCTACTTGAATACCATGGCTTCTTAGGTGTTGAATACCTTTTCCGTTAACCTCATGATAAGAGTCTTGCATACCAATAACAACTCTGGATATTTTGTGTTTCGAGATTAGCTCGCAGCACGGAGGCGTCTTCCCATGGTGTGCACAAGGCTCTAAACTACAATACAGAGTAGATGAAGGGAGTAAAGTCTGGTCCTTCACGCTGCGAATTGCCTCAACTTCTGCATGAGGTCCCCCAGCCATCTGGTGGTAACCTTCCCCTATAATTCTGCCGTGATGTACAATCACAGCACCTACCATCGGGTTCGGGTATGTTTTTCCTCGAGCTTGGTTTGCTAATTGTAAGCAACGTGTGAGAAACTTGGCGTCTGACATGTTACAAAGGTATAAGCCTATGGCGTAAATTCACCTACTCATGAACACTTTGAACAAATACCGACAAAGAGCACTTTTAATCCTAGAACCAATTCATGGTCCTAGGGAGTCTAAAGCTATCATTGAGCTTTGGTTTGAAAGACGGTTACAAATGTCAAAATTAGCCCGAGTGCTAGCGGCTGAGAATCTCATGGTGTTCGAAAGTTTTGAGCAGGACTTATCACTTTTAAGCGAAGACGTACCCATACAATATATCCTGAAAGAATCTTTTTTTATCGATTTTTGGTTGGAGGTTAATCCGTTTACACTTGTACCAAGACCGGAAACAGAAGAGCTTGTCAGAGAACTTGCTTTGTGGTTGCCAAATCATCCATTGACAGTACTTGATATAGGCACGGGCAGTGGATGCATAGCTTTAGGTCTCAAGCACTTGCGTAATGACTTAATTTGCACAGGAGTAGACCTTCAAAAGGGGGCGGTTCAAACTGCCCAGCGCAACGCAAAACATCTAGAATTAGAGGTGGACTTTAAAGTTCTCGACATATTATCGTCATCATTTAACAACGTAGATGTAGTCGTGAGCAATCCGCCGTATATACCTCAGTTGGAAAGTAAAGTGATGAAGAACCATGTTGTGTTTAGCGAGCCGAGTGTGGCATTGTTTGTGCCAGACAATGATCCCTTGATATTTTACAGACGGCTTATAGAATTAGGTATCAATCAAGAGCCTTTACCAGCAAAGTATTTTGCCTTTGAAATACACGAAGATTTCGGTATGGAAATGTTAGAATTATGTCGTGAATACTCGTTAAAAGACATTATCTTAAAGCAAGACTTTCAAGGAAAGAATAGAATAATATTTGCCAAAGTATGACAGATAAAGAACGACTACTGAAATTACGTATTGACTTACACCAGCACAACGTCAACTACTACATAAATGACAAGCCAACCTTATCTGATATTACTTTTGACGAGTTATTAAAGGAGCTGGAAGGATTAGAACTAAAGTATCCGGAATGGTCTGACATCAACAGTCCAACGGTTCGAGTGGGTGGGGGAATAACTAAATCATTCCCGACAGTTAAGCACCGCTATCCCATGCTTTCGTTGAGTAATTCATACTCTCTTGAGGAAATTCAAGAATGGATTTTAAGAGTTCAAAAGTTAGAGCCCGAAGCTTCTTTTGTATGCGAATTAAAATATGATGGCGTCGCTATTGGCATACGTTATGTTAACGGGGCCCTCACTCAAGCGGTGACCCGTGGTGACGGTACCCAAGGAGATGAGATTACCAACAATGTCCGTACCATCAAGAGTATTCCTCTTCAACTTACAGGGGACATACCTTCTGATTTTGAAATTAGAGGTGAGATTGTGCTGCCGCACTTGGCGTTCAACAAGTTAAATGAGAAACGCCTTGAAGAAGGCTTGCCCCTGTTTGCAAATCCTAGGAACTGTGCATCAGGATCTTTGAAACTTCAAGACAGTAATGAGGTTGCACGTAGAGGCTTAGATGCTTACTTGTACTACATATTACCAGAAGGCGTACTCAGTTCTCATCACTCAAGTGCCATTGCGGCCGCTGGATCGTTAGGTTTCAAAGTTCCATTAGTTCAAAATAAATTTATCGCTACTTGTAGCGGTATTGATGATATCATGTCCTTTATAAATTATTGGGATGTGGAGAGAAAAAAACTACCGTTTGATATCGACGGGATTGTGATCAAGGTCGATTCCTATGAAGCGCAGCAAGACTTGGGTTTCACAGCGAAATCCCCACGTTGGGCAACAGCATATAAGTTCAAGACCGAAAGAGTAAGTACTGTACTCAACAACGTGACATTTCAGGTTGGAAGAACAGGTGCAATTACTCCTGTAGCAAATCTTGAATCCGTATGGCTAGGAGGTACTAACGTCAAGCGTGCTTCCTTGCACAATTCGGATCAAATTGAACTTCTCGACTTGCATTTAGGCGACTTTGTTTATGTTGAAAAGGGAGGAGAAATAATTCCTAAAATAGTCGGTGTAGACTTATCGAAACGTCAGCCAGAAGCTGTTAAGGTGGAGTTTGTAAGTGTTTGCCCTGATTGTAATTCGACCTTACACCGAAAGGATGGTGAAGTGCAACATTACTGTCTCAATACTTTAGGTTGTTCCACTCAGATTTCCGGAAGGATAGAACATTATATATCAAGAAAAGCAATGGATATTTCTGGCATGGGCCAGGAAACCGTACAGTTGTTTGTTCGTGAAGGATTGGTAAATCATCCAGCAGACTTATACCAACTTGATTATGAAGATCTCATCAACCTTGATGGATTTAAAGAAAAGAGTGTTTTAAATATACTAGCGGGTATTGCTGCATCTACTAAGGTCCCTTTTGATAGAGTTTTATTTGCCTTAGGTATAAGACATGTCGGAGCTACGGTGGCAAAAAAGCTGGCTAGGCACTTCAGGAGTATAGAGGCCCTGTCCTTAGCGAGTTTGGAGGAGATTTCAGACGTAGATACTATTGGTGGTGTCATTGCCGCCCAAGTAATAGATTTTTTCGAGGATTCGGAGAACTGTCTTATGATTGACCAACTTCAGCTTTCTGGGGTCACTTTTGACTTGGGAATAGATGAGCCATTGGCTATAAATAGTGTAATAACGGGATCTAAAATCGTGGTTTCTGGTGTTTTTAGTCGCTTCTCTAGAAATGAAATCAAGGATATTATTGAGAAACACGGCGGGACGAGCGTCAGTAGTATTAGTGGTAAAACAACTTATGTTGTTGCCGGTGAAGGCATGGGGCCTTCTAAGTTAGAAAAGGCAACCATCTTAGGGGTGCCTATTTTATCTGAACAAGCGTTTTTAGAATTAATAGGCGTATGAGATTTATAAAGGATTATTACAGGCAGCGAGGTCTACGTTCAATGCAATTGAGTACAAAGCGTCCAGTAACAGCACAACCCTTTGTGACCTTGTTATGCGATAATGACCTTCAATTTGAACTTCTGAAAGAATCTTTCACCAAGTTACAAGGCGTTTATACAAAGAATGAAGTAAGGCTTAAGGATAATGCAGTTAATAGTGCAGTGATGTTTACAAATGACTTCAGTTGGAAAGGAGTTCCCATCATGCCTCTTCCAGAGGTATCAGTGTCCAATCATATTGTAATCAACGTTTCGAGCAGCACCGAGTTAGCCTGGTATTGGTATGCCAGATCTTACGAGTTTAGAATTGATATGATGGGGGTTTACCCGGATGCTGACCTATCGATTGTTGGAGAAAACGCACTAAAGGAGAAAATCGAAACTATGAGATCGTATTTAAATAAAATGAGCCATGAATGATATGCTATTAAAAGGAGTAGGGGTTGCTTTAGTCACTCCGTTTGAATCTAATGGATCGATAGATTTTATTGGTTTTGAAAGACTCCTTGAACACTGTATTTCTGGAGGAGTAGATTACTTTGTGGTCAACGGGACCACCGCAGAGAATCCCTCACTCTCAGAGGTAGAAAAGTATCAAGCCTTAGATTTTGTTTTAGAATGGAATGCAGGGCGTTTACCTGTTGTTTTCGGAATAGGCGGTAATAACACATCGGCTGTCTGTCGTGAATTAACAAACTTTTCCAGGAATGGAGTAAGTGCAATATTAAGCGCAAGCCCTAACTATAATAAACCTTCACAAGAAGGTATATACCAGCACTATGCTACTCTCGCCGCAGCCAGTTCACTGCCCATGATTCTGTACAACGTACCAGGACGAACAAGCTCTAATATGCAGGCTTCAACCACACTAAGATTAGCAAATGATTTCAATAATATCATAGGAATCAAGGAAGCTAGTGGTGATTTGGATCAGATTACCACCTTGATATTGGACAGACCGCAAGGCTTTAGTATAATCTCAGGTGACGATAATTTAACTTTTGCCATGTTAGGACTTGGTGCAGAAGGGGTGATTTCTGTGAGTGGACAGGGTGTTCCTGAAATCTTCTGTAAGATGTATGATGAATTTGTTTTAGGTAATTTCCAGGCGTCAAAAGCCGCACATTTAGCTTTATTCAAACTGACAAATCTGCTATTCGCAGAGGGTAATCCAGCCGGGGTTAAATCACTACTTAGTCACAGAGGCGTTTGTGGACCTACAGTCCGTTTACCACTTGTCAATGCAACTAAAGAATTAGACCACAATATAAAAACGGCACTCATTAAGCTTGATCTTTAACGCAATGAAATGGATTTATATAACGTACTTGACGGTATGTAAGGAATTCTAAACACGAGCCAATTGAATGTTCTATACGCCTTTCAGGGAACGGGAAATGGTCATGTAGCTAGAGCGCGTGATTTAGTGCCTAAGTTCGCAAGGCAAGCCAACGTTGATGTTTTAGTAGCTGGTACTCAAAGTGATTTAGACTTGGGTTTTCCTATCAAATACCAAAGGTATGGATTGGCCATGGTGTACAACTCTTCAGGGGCCGTCAGTTATTGGAAAAGTCTATTACGCAATAAGCCCTTACGGTTTCTTTGGGATATCATTCATCTTCCAGTTGACAAGTATGATCTTATCGTGATAGACTTCGAAAGCATTTGTTCCTACGCTTGTATGTTAAGAAATGTACCGTCGATTGAGTTAAGTCATCAGGCAGCATACTTGTCCAAAAACACCCCAAGACCTAGCGTGAAGTCTTTACATTGGGAATTCGTGCTAAAGTATTTGTCACCATCAACGTATAAACTTGGTTTTCATTTTGCACCTTATGATTCCTATATTCTTCCTCCAATTATCCGAAAGGACCTTAGAGACGTTGAAGTAAGTAGTGGTCATCACTATACCGTCTACCTGCCATCTTTCAAGCCATCAATACTTTTAGAATTTCTAAGTCAATTTCCAATGGAGACATTTCATGTTTTTACTCGGGAAAAGTCAAACCTAATGACAAACAACGCAACCGTTTTTAAGATAGATGTGATTCATTACGCGGAAAGTTTTAAATCGTGTAAGGGACTTATATGCGGTGCAGGATTCGAAGCGCCATCAGAAGCTGTTCATCTGGGAAAGAAACTTATGGTATGTCCGGTAAGAGGGCAATACGAACAGGAGTCAAATGCGATCGCCATAGCTCAGTTGGGAGTCCCAGTATTTCTAGGCTTAAATGAAGATTCTATTGAATTATGGCAAGAATTTTTCAATTCACCTTCACCCAAACCTAGGCCATATCCGGACTACGCTAGTGCCCTTATAGGGTGTATTTTAAATAATGTTAAAGAAGGCAGGCATTATGATGATATTTCCTCTCTGCAAGTTTGGTAAATACATTACCTTTGTCCGTTCAATGATGATAAAAAAGTTAGGAATATATATAGCTACAGCCGTAATGCTGATCAGCTGCGGAGAGTATCAAGAAGTACTCAAGAGTAAGGACTTAGACTATAAGTTCCAAAAAGCTGTGGAATATTATGACGCAGCGGAGTACAACAAAGCGTACCCGATTTTTGATGAATTGATCGCCTTATATAGAGGAACACACAAAGCGCAAGAAGTATATTTTTACTATGCACATACTTTGTATATGCAAAAAGACTACATCTTAGCTGGTTATCATTTTAAAAATTTCTACAAGACTTTTCCGTCGCACGCTCAAGCAGATGAGGCTGCATATCTTACTGCGTATTGTTATTATTTAGAGGCGCCTTCGCACAGTCTTGATCAAGCATACACCTTCAAAGCCATTAATGAGCTACAGCTATTCATTAATACTCACCCTACGTCAGAACAGATTGATCTTTGTAACGAGCACATGGAAGAGCTGAGAAGTAGGTTAGAAACTAAGAGTTACGAAATAGCCAAACAGTACTACAAAACAAGACAGTACAAAGCGGCTATGACCGCACTAACGACTACATTAAGTGAATTTCCAGATACGCCTTATCGTGAAGAAGCAATGTATTTGAAAGCGAAGGCAGCTTATAAATTAGCTGAAAACAGTGTTTTAGCACTTCAAGACGATAGATTTATTGAAGCGCGAACAGCTACGAACGACTTAGAGGCCATTTTTCCTGAAAGTGGCTACCTCAAAGAATTACTTAAATTGAATAAATAAATTATCCTTAAGCATATGGATTACAAGAAGATGCAAGCTGATAAGACCACGGTCACTCATGACGTGAATAAGATTGACGCAGCAACTAACAACATCTATGAAGCATTGACCATCATCGCAAAACGCGCTGAACAAATCAATGACGACACTCGTGAAGAGCTACATGCAAAACTTCAAGAATTTGCTTCTTCTACAGAATCTCTAGAAGAGATTTTTGAGAACAAGGAGCAAATTGAAGTGAGCAGGTTCTATGAAAGTTTACCTAAACCCACGGCACTAGCGCTTCAGGAATGGCTGGAAAGTCGTATTTATTTCCGTAGAGAAGAGCTAGAGAAAGAGGGCAAATAACCTAAGGTTATGAGTATTCTTAAAAATCGCAAAATATTACTAGGTGTTTCCGGTAGTATAGCTGCTTTTAAAAGTGCTCACATAGTCCGAGAATTCATTAAAAGGGGTGCCGAGGTCCAAGTAGTTATCACTGATGCTGCCAAGGATTTTGTCACCCCTTTGACGCTTTCAACACTAAGTAATAGACCTGTTTACAGTAGTTTTATTGAAGATGATAAAAAGGCTTACGGCGTTTGGAATAACCATGTAGAAATGGGACTATGGGCGGATCTAATGATTATTGCACCCGCTTCTTCCAATACCTTATCTAAAATGGCTACGGGTGCATGCGACAATCTTTTGTCGGCGGTTTACATGAGCGCTAAATGTCCTGTTTTTGTTGCTCCAGCAATGGACTTAGATATGTTTAAGAATGGTGCAACAACGAGCAACCTCGAAGAACTTTCAAAGAGAGGTATAGAGATTATTGATGCTGAATTTGGTGAACTGGCATCCGGTTTAGTCGGAAAAGGCAGAATGGCTGAACCAGAACATATTTTTGCTGCTGTAGAAAAGTATTGCTTAGAGTCGAGTCCATTGTACGGTAAAAAAGTCTTGATAAATGCAGGACCAACGCATGAGCACTTAGACCCCGTTCGGTATCTAGGTAATAATAGTTCAGGTAGAATGGGTGCTGCTTTAGCAAAAGCTGCTTATTCACTAGGCGCAGAGGTTACGTTGATTCTTGGCCCCACGCAAGCCTCTCTCGACATAGAACACATAGAAACCATCCATGTCATCAGCGCTAAAAATATGCTGGAAGCGACGTTATCTAAATTCAGCGATGCGCATCTAACAATATGCACGGCCGCGGTGAGTGACTTTAGACCTTTAACTGTTGACATCAACAAAATAAAAAAAGTAGACAATGGGTCTACGATGACCATAGACCTAGAGCGAACTTCGGATATACTAGCCTCCTTAGGCGCCTTAAAAAAGGAAGGGCAATATGTGATTGGATTTGCCTTAGAAACTCAAAATGGTCCTTCTTATGCAAAAGATAAATTAGTCCGCAAGTCTGCTGATGCAATCGTTCTGAATGTTTTGGGCAAACAAGGGGTAGGTTTTGAATCCACTACGAATGAGGTTCAAGTATACTTTGCTGATGGACACGAAATATTTTATCCAATTCAATCAAAGGATATATTAGGAGGTGTATTAATGTCGTTATTTACGAAACACTTCCATCTTAGAAATGAATAAATACGTTTTAACAGCCTTACTCTTTGTATATACTCTGTCCACGTTGTCCGCTCAGGAGCTTCGTGCAACGGCGAGAGTATTGAGTCCTGAAGTCCAGGCTACTAATAAGGACGTTTTTATAGCTCTCGAAAGTACTTTACAAAGCTTTCTTAACGGTTACACGTTTACGGATCACAAGTATTCAGATCAAGAGAGAATTGCTTGTAGTTTTATTTTGACGATAGAGAGTATGAGCGGTAGTAGGTTCAGTGCTAACCTACAAATTCAGTATTCTCGCCCCGTGTTTGGATCCCAGTATAATTCACCTGTGCTGAAGGTAATGGACAAGGATGTGGTTTTTTCCTATCGAGAAAACGAACCCATTGATTTTCAGCAAAACACGTTTACCACGAACCTTAGTTCGATTTTGGCTTTTTACGCTTACACAATAATTGGCTTAGATAGGTGTACGTTTAAAGCAAATGGAGGTGACCCGGAGTTTGCCATAGCTCAATCTATAGTAACCACCGCTCAAAGCAGTGGTGGCGCTAGTGGATGGAAAAGTTTTGATGGTAATAAGAATCGGTTTTGGATATCAGATGCGCTCAATAGTCCTGCATTTGACCCTGTAAAGGATTGCTTATATCTCTACCACAGACAGGGCTTAGATTTGATGCATCTCTCTGCCAAGCACAAAGGAGCATTAGAAACCATTCAAACTGCGATCAGAAAACTGGAAGAGTCAAATCAAAAACGTCCGAATAGTTATCTAATGAATCTATTTTTCGATGCTAAAAACACCGAAATCATTAGCCTATTTTCGGAAGCTGATAAGCTTCAAGTTGACATTAAGGGTCTTCAAGAGCTTTTGGAAAGTTTAGACAGAACTCATGCGAGTAGTTATTCTAAACTGGGTAAATAATGCTGAAGCAGATTGAAATTCAAAATTTTATTCTGATTGATTCCCTATCCTTAGCTGTAGCGCCCGGATTGACAGTAATGACGGGTGAGACAGGAGCAGGGAAAAGCATATTACTTGGTGCCTTGTCCGCTGCGTTAGGAAAAAGAATCAATGCAAAAAACATCTTAAAGGATTCCTCTAAAAAATCTATTATTGAAATTACGGTGGAGGTGGATGTGGCGTTGAAAGAAGCTTTTCTGTCGTATGATGTAGATTACGATCGTGATACTGTTTTTAGACGAGAACTACTTCCCTCTGGTAAGAGTCGTTGTTTTATTAATGACACTCCAGTAAAAGCATCTGTGTTATCAGCGTTAGCAGGATTGTTTATTGATGTGAATAGTCAGAATGACGAAGGTCTTCTAAACAGAACGGACCAACAACTAGAGTTGATAGATGCTTTTGCACAACTTAAAAAGGAGAAAACTCAATATCAGAAGGAATATACTTCATTTCTCGAAGCACAAAATAAAATAGTTGCACTTGATGGATTAGGTAGTGCAGCAGACCTTGATTATTTAACCTTTGTCAAAAAGGAACTTAACGCTGTAGTAATTAATGTTCAACAATATCAAGAGATAGAATCTCAATTAGAATCGGCTCGATCTGCAAGAAATCAGCAAGAGCTATTTTCAGAGGTTTCTTCGAGTATTTCAAAAAACTCTGGGGTAATGGATGGACTATTCACTCTGGAGTCTGCTCTAACCAGCTTAGCAATGGCTGATCAGCGGTTCGAATCGGACGTTGAAGAGCTAAACTTAATCATTGGAAATATTCAAAATCTCCAAAGGAAGGTTAAGCTTAACATGGATTCTACCATGTCCGATAACGAATACAATGAGCTGGACGCAACTAGAAAACGTATCGATGCATTAGTTCGGAAATACAGAGTATCTAGTATTGAAGAGTTACTACATAAAAAAGATTCTGTTGAACAGCAAGTTGACAGACTCCTAAACAGAGAAACTGAATTAGCTAGACTGAAAGATGAGCAAATTCTCAGATCATCTACTCTAGCTGCTTACGGTGAAGAGTTACATCAAAAGCGTATCCAGGCTACAAGAATAATTGAAGATGCATTCAAAGATTATTTAGATCGAGTTGATCTACCTAAGGCAAAGATGAAACTTGATTGGTCTCCAACAGGACCTAAGACACACGGTACCTATAAACCTCTTTTCTTGTTTGCCGCCAATCCAGGGAGCAGTATGGAACCACTGCACAAAGTTGCTTCAGGAGGTGAACAAAGTCGAGTTAAACTAGCCTTAAAAGCGGTTTTAGGTCTACATGCTTCTTTGAGCACCCAGGTCTTCGATGAAATAGATACAGGGATTAGTGGATCAACAGCGGAAAAGGTGGGTACGTTAATGAGAGAGCTTTCTAAAAAGCAACAAATTATAGCCATTACTCATTTACCGCAAGTAGCCTCTAAAGCCTCTGTACATTGGAAAGTCTCAAAACATCAGCAGGCTGACACCACCTATTCAACGGTTCATGTTTTAAATAAGAAGGAAAGAACGCAAGAGATCGCAAGGATATTGAGTGGTGAGCAGGTTACCGCTGCCGCCAAGAAACAAGCGGAATCCTTGTTAAACGATCACTAAAGTCTATTTTAGCAACTTAAATAAATATATAAAGTATGTCTCACGGATTACTCAGCGGTAAATGCGGAATTGTATTTGGCGCACTTAATGCAGATTCTATCGCTTGGAAGGCGGCTGAAGCAATACATGCTCAAGGCGGAAGAGTTGTTTTAACTAACGCTCCAATCGCAATGAGATTAGGAGAGTTGAACGACCTCTCAAAAGCTATAGATGCACCTATAATACCTGCTGACGCTACCAGCATGGAAGATTTAGACAACCTTATGAAAGGGGCTATGGAGCACTTTGGAGGTAAAATCGACTTTATTCTCCATTCTATTGGCATGAGCGTTAACGTTCGAAAAGGCAAGCATTATACGGACATGAACTACGATTGGCTCCAAAAGGGCTGGGACGTGAGTGCAGTGAGTTTTCATAAAGTAATGAAGAGTGCCTGGCATCATGATGCGATGAATGATTGGGGATCAATTCTGGGTTTAACCTATATGGCAGCTCAGCGTACATTTCCTGATTATAACGACATGGCTGATAACAAGAGTTATCTAGAGAGTATTGCCCGTAGTTTTGGATATCACTGGGGAATGAAGAATAACGTTAGAGTGAATACAATTTCACAAAGTCCTACGCCTACTACTGCCGGTTCTGGTGTAAAGGGCTTTGGCGGCTTTATTGCTTATGCAGAAAAGATGTCTCCATTAGGTAATGCCACAGCGATAGATTGTGCCAACTATATTGTTACTCTTTTCTCAGATCTCACTAAAAGAGTTACCATGCAAAACCTCTACAATGATGGAGGGTTCAGCAATATGGGAGTGAGTAACCTTGTCATGGAACAGTTCATGGAAGGCGAAGAGGAAACGGAGTAAATCTTTATTTAGAAGGTTACTTATACTATAAACCGTCCTCTATTCGAGGGCGGTTTTTTTGTACAGCAACATTGGAAATTTCTTGAACGTATCTACTAAAACATAATGGCTTGGAACAACCGCTGTTTCTGAAACTAAGTATAGCTCTACATCAGTATTTTCAGTAAAGTAAACCTTGCCATATCGAGCTCCAACAGCGCACAGATCCCAATAATCCGCAATTGTTTCAATTCTAACGTGTTCACTAGGATAGTTTAATGCGATTTGTTCTACAGCCCGAATCATATGTTTGTCTCGAGATGGGCTTTTACTAAAATAGATGCTTAATCCTATCCCTATTACCCACAGACCTAGATTAGATAGACTCAAGACTGTAACCCATTTCTTTCTCTGGATACTCCATGGATACGGAGACTGTTCCAATAACATGGCAAATCCTAACATCCAATATACCATGGAAGGCATAAAATAATAATGATGCTGTCTGTCCATGAAAAAGAATGGGAGCGTCCCGCAGATGGCTAAGGCAAAAAAGAACATACTCTCCCGTCTTAGTGCATAGGCATGACCTGATCTAATTCTTAATATAACAAACACAATCAGAGGTAAGGCTAACTGTTTCGCGATTTCAATAAGACTGGATAAAGCATTTCCCGATTGTTCTCTATTCCCAAGTAGAGTGGGGAATAGTTGCTTATTTAGATAGCCATTAAAAAACGTGCTGAAATTAATTTCATACGTGTAGAAGTAACTAAACAGTAGACTAAAAGAGAAGACCATCAGCACCATAGAAGTAAGAGCAGCCTTTCGATGTTCAGGATAAAGAACAGCCATAATTGGCAAAGTCATTAATGGAAATAATGCTACTGGTCCTTTAATTCCTAGGGCAACAAAAAACACCAATCCACCAACAACGCTCCATATGTAGTTTCTCTTAAGTGTACCTTCAAACAGTAACCAAACCACACATAAGATAGCTGCAGACAATGGCGCTTCCAATAAATTATTTTGATGGGACCAAATAACAGTAGGAGTGAGCGTCCATAATAATTGTGGAATCCACGCTCGATGAACTGATGGCGTAAAGAGCGCCCAAATCCTGCGGATCATAAGCACACTTAATCCGTACATGGTGTAAGCATAAATTCTATCTACCCAGGGCTGGTCACCAAACAACCTAAAGAAAATACTATGAAGGGCAAATGAGAAGGGAGGATGTTCGTAAAATTCAGGATGTATGTATGGCGTATAAGATGGCATCCAAAATGAGCCCATGCCTTCATTTAAATTTCGTGCGATACTGGCATAAGTCAATCCGTCAAAAAACATACCTTTCGTAAATAGCAACGGAAGAAACAATACTGCAGCTATTGCCCAAGAGAACTGGTTAAGACGATAATTAATAACGTGACTCATTAAAATTCGCTCTTTAAATGAAAAGTGATTTTGTCAAATTTATCTTGCGCCATTTGAAGGGAAAACTTAGAGTCTGCTAAGAAAACCAACCTGCCAAATTTGTCTTCGGCTAAATACCGTTGTTTCAAAGAACTGAATTCCTTGAGTTGATCGTCATCGAAACTCTCTATCCAACAGGCCTTAAAGGCAGGGAACATTTCATAGGAACATTTAGCATTGTATTCATGCTCCAATCTGTATTGGATAACCTCATATTGAAGTGCACCTACGGTACCAATGATTTTGCGATTATTTTGTTTCAATGTAAATAACTGAGCAACACCCTCATCCATGAGTTGGTCAATTCCTTTATTGAGTTGCTTTGATTTTAACGGATCAGCATTATTAATAAACCTAAAGTGTTCAGGGGAAAAGGATGGAATACCCACATAATGTAAATCCTCCTTAACGGAAACGGTATCTCCAATTCTGAAAGATCCATTATCTGGTATTCCAATAATATCTCCAGGAAACGCCTCGTCAATAGTGCTTTTTTTAGAAGCCATGAACGCTGTAGGAGCACTCACCTTAAACGGCTTACCAGTTCTTGTATGCAAGTAAGCTTTGTTTCTCTGAAAGGTTCCACTTACTACTTTTAAAAAGGCTATTCTGTTCCTGTGATTAGGGTCAATATTAGCATGGATTTTAAATACAAATCCCGAAAAATCAGTTTCATTGGGCAGAACTAGACGTTCTTCTGCGTACTTAGGTTGAGGCTGAGGAGCAATTTCCTGAAAACAGTCTAAAAGTTCTCTAACGCCAAAGTTATTCAAGGCTGAGCCAAAAAACACAGGACAAAGTTCCCCTTTTTCATAGGATTCTTGATTGAACGGTGGGTATACGGCATCTAAAAGTTCCAGGTCATTGCGTAGTTCTTCAGCAGCATCGTCTCCTACGAACTCATTGAGCTCTGCACTGTGAATGTCCTCAAATGAGGTGGTCTCAGAAATTCTTTGCTTATTGTTCGAACTATACAGATTCAAATTTCGCTCCCAAATATTATAAACACCTTGAAAACGTTGCCCCATGCCTATAGGCCAAGATAGTGGGCATAAGGTTAGTCCGAGCTTCTGCTCAACCTCGTCGATCAGATCAAACCCATCTTTTCCCTCTCTGTCTAGTTTATTGATAAATACTATGATAGGAGTAGCACGCATTCTACATACCTGAACAAGTTTCTCCGTTTGAGGCTCTACACCCTTAGCCACATCAATAACGACAATGACACTGTCGCAAGCAGTTAAAGTACGGTAGGTGTCTTCAGCAAAGTCTTGGTGTCCAGGAGTATCGAGAATATTGATTTTTTTGTCCTTATAATAGAAACCCATGACGGACGTAGCAACAGAAATACCGCGCTGCTTTTCAATCTCCATAAAATCTGAGGTTGCAGCCTTCTTTACTTTATTGCTTTTTACAGCACCCGCTTCCTGAATAGCACCTCCGAAAAGAAGAAGTTTTTCTGTGAGGGTAGTTTTTCCAGCATCAGGGTGTGAGATGATGCCAAATGTTCTACGTATGCTGATTTCGCTTTCTAAGGACATTAAGAGTATAATTAATGTGCAAATATACCACACGAAACAGGTGCTTCCGAGTGTAAATAGGTATACTTGACAATTCGCTACAGAACAATTTTAATAAAAGTGCGTTTAAAAAGAATGACTAGTACATATTCCATAAAGGATCTTGAGCAGCTAAGCGGTATCAAGGCACACACTATTAGGGCCTGGGAACAACGTTTTAAGCTGATTCAGCCAAAACGTACTGATACAAACATCCGTTTTTACAATGATATAGACCTTAGGGTTGTCTTGAATACATCCGTATTGATCTCCAATGGGATGAAAATCAGTCAAATTTCAAAGTTAGCCCCAGAGCAAATTGCCAAAGAAGCGTTGGATGCATCTCCTTATTTGGGTGATTATCAGTACGAGCTTAATGAGCTAAAAATAAGCACGTTAAACTTTGATGTTGCCCGATTCGAGGCGGTGATGGCAACTTGTATTGAACTATATGGAGTTCATGCCACGTTTCAAGAAGTAATTGGTGACTTTATTCAGGAATTGGGTAAACTATGGTTGAGTGGTTGTGTGGGTATTTCTCAGGAACATTTTATGTCTTCATTGTTGCGCCAAAAGCTATTTGCTGCCATTGATAATCTTGAAACATCAAAGTCTCCTAAAACTGGAACTTTCGCCCTTTTTTTGCCAGCTAATGAACTCCACGAGATAGGTATACTCTATCTGGCTTATGTTCTAAAAGAACGTGGTGAGCATGTTTTCTATCTTGGACAAAGCTTACCAAAAGAGTACCTAGTTGATCTAATACATCATCAAAAGGTGAATTATTTAGTGAGTGCATTCACTACACATCCGAAACAAGGTAAATTGGACGCTTATTTAGATGATTTAGATGTTCTCATTGGAGACACGGGAGTTAAGGCGTGTCTTACGGGTTATCAATTTCAGGCGACTCAGTTGTCACGTTCGTTCAAAAACATCAGCATTTACAGTACTTTAAAGGATTTAAGCCAATCTATTTAACGATTGTTAGTTTGTTTAATGTTTTTTCTCAAAGTCTATACAAGATGTTCCATCTGTTTGTTTAACTTTACAGAAGAATCGTTAAACAAAATGTTATGTCTACCGCCGAATTTGGAGTACTTATTGACAGAGAGCAAGATTTTTTAAACCAGCTTGCCATGAAACTAACTAAGTGTCATGATGATGCTCAGGATCTTATTCAAGACACATATTTTAAGGCTCTAAAAAATAAAGATAAGTTTGCCACTGGTACCAACCTGAAAGGATGGTTGTATACCATCATGAGAAATACTTTCATCAATAACTACCGTCGTAAGAAACAACAAAATACCTTTGTTGATCCAACGGAAGGACAGTTTTTCCTTAATTCCAAAGAGGCGAGTAGATCCACTCTTACGGATGCAAACGTTGATAATGAGTATATTATGGAACAAATTGGTTCAATAGAGAAGCATTATACGGATGCGTTTTTCATGCATTATGAGGGCTTCAAATACGAAGAAATAGCCGAACACTTTGGTATTCCGCTTGGTACTGTAAAGTCCAGAATTTTTCTTGCCCGTAAAAAGATGATGGAGAAACTTGCCGACCAACGCTATTAACACACCGCCAACCGCCACAAATGAAGTCAGTAATAGTTATAGGATCAGGTTTTGCAGGACTAAGTGCCGCTAGTTTTCTCGCAAGAGATGGTTATGATGTCACTTTGGTTGAAAAGAATGACCAGCTCGGTGGACGGGCAAGGGTTTGGGAACACGAAGGCTTTAGCTTTGACATGGGACCAAGCTGGTATTGGATGCCTGATGTATTCGAACGGTACTTTAAAGAATTTGGTTATCGTATAGATCAATTATACGATTTAGTAAGATTAGACCCATCTTACAAAGTTATTTTTGGTCATGAAGACTTTGAAGATCAAAGTCCTTCTATGGAGGGACTTGAGGCTATGTTCGATAGGTTAGATCCGGGATCAGGAATAAGACTAAGGAAGTTTTTGAAGCAAGCTGCTTATAAATATGAAGTCGGAATCAAGGATCTCGTATTTCGTCCTGGTAGATCTGTTCTCGAATTTCTTGATCTACGTATTGCCAAGGGGTTATTTAAACTGGATATGATAAAGGACATTCGTAAACATGTTGCGGAAGTTAGTTCTCATCCTAAACTTAAGGCCATTCTTGAGTTTCCTGTCTTATTTCTTGGGGCTCTTCCTCAAAATACTCCTGCACTCTACAGCTTAATGAATTACGCAGATATGTCTCTTGGTACCTGGTACCCTATGGGTGGCATGAATAAGATAATTCAGGCCATGATTAAAGTGGCGAAAGAACAAGGTGTAAAATTTCACACAAATACGGAGGTAACAGGCTTTACCTACCATAACGGTTCTATTAAAACTGTACTTACGAATGCTGAATCCTTCGATGCTGACATAGTTGTTGGAGCAGGGGACTACCACCATCTCGATCAAAAAGTGAGTTCGCCTGAATTCCAAGAGTACTCCTCTAGATATTGGGACAAGCGTAAAATGGCACCTTCATCATTACTCTTTTACTTGGGGGTTAAAGGCGAGGTGCCAAATGTGGTTCACCATAATCTATTCTTCGATCATGGATTAGATCAGCACGCTCATGAAATATTCACAGATCCGCAGTGGCCTACTAAGCCATTGTTCTATGTGAGTGCACCCTCAAAGACGGATAAAAGCATAGCACCAGAAGGGCATGAAAATATGTTTTTACTAATGCCTACAGCACCTGGCATGGATGATGATACTGAAGAAACAAGAGAGAAGTATTATCATATTATGATGGACCGATTAGAGTCCTTTACCGGGGTTAATATTAGAGAGAACGTAGTCGTTAAAAGATCATTTGCTTATTCCGATTTTCAGTCTGATTATTTCAGCTTTAAAGGAAATGCCTATGGTTTAGCGAATACTTTAGATCAAACTGCTATTTTTAAGCCTAGATTAAAGAGTAAAAAAGTAGAAAATCTTTATTTTGCAGGACAACTTACAACACCTGGTCCTGGAGTTCCTCCTTGTTTAATAAGCGGTGAGGTAGTAAGTAGAGAAATTAAAAAAGATTTTAATAAATAGGTAGAGTGAATGAAGGCATTATTTGACAGTGTAAGCATGCGTGCTTCAAAGATGACTACCAAGGCTTACAGTACTTCTTTTTCACTAGGTATACTAGGTTTGGATAAGAAGTACCATGACCCTATTTATGCGATATATGGATTTGTGCGGTTCGCTGATGAGATTGTTGACAGCTTTGAAGGTTATCCTCAGGAAAAGCTTCTGAAGAGGTTTTGGTCGGATACATTTGAGTCAATCGATGAAAAAATAAGCCTTAATCCAATCTTAAACAGTTTTCAGCAGGTTGTTAATACGTACAAAATTGATCATGATCTTATAGAGACCTTTTTAAAATCCATGGAAATGGATCTTTATAAGAATGATTATGATGAACAAGCGTACAAGAACTATATACTCGGTAGTGCAGAGGTAGTTGGTCTTATGTGTTTAAAGGTTTTCGTAGATGGTAATGTAATTCGATATGAGGAGTTGAAAAAACCGGCCATGCAGTTAGGATCAGCTTTTCAGAAAATCAATTTCCTAAGGGATTTGAACGCGGATTACAATAGTCTAGGTAGGACTTATTTCCCTGGTGTTGATTTAAACGATTTTAATGAAGAAACAAAGGCCGCTATTGAAGCAGATATAGAAATTGATTTTGCTGCTGGTTTTGTTGGAATCAAAAGGCTGCCAAAGGGTGCAAGGTTTGGTGTTTATATCGCTTATGTCTACTATTACAGCCTGTTCAAGAAAATAAAGAATACCCACTGTGACATTGTCTTAAGTAAACGGGTTAGAATATCGAACAAGCGTAAGTATGGGCTGTTAGTTAGTTCATACCTGCGACATACCATTAATTGGATTTAAATCAACTACAATGCTTGAAAATGTTATCCTAGTCGATGAGCACGATAATGCTCTTGGACTGATGGAGAAAATGGAAGCACATCGCCTAGCTAAGCTGCATAGAGCTTTTTCTGTTTTCGCGATGAACGATCAAAATGAAATACTACTACAACGACGTGCATTGCACAAGTACCATAGTGGTGGATTGTGGACAAACACTTGTTGTTCTCACCCTAGAGAAGGAGAAACCGTTGAGGCTGCTGCAAAACGTAGATTAATGGAAGAGATGGGCTTCACTTGTGATGTCAGTAGGGTGTTTAGTTTTATTTATAAGGCTAAACTAGATAATGATCTAACCGAGCACGAATTTGATCATGTTCTTATTGCTAGGTGGAACGAAGATCCTCAGATTAATCCTGACGAAGCAGACAGCTTTGAATGGCGTTCTGTAGAATGGGTTGCTTTAGATATGAAGCAGCATCCTGAAAAGTACACGGTATGGTTCAAAATTATTTATGATAGATTCTTAAACTTTTGGAATAATGAAGATCACGGTATCTAGAAAAGCACACTTTAACGCAGCACACAGATTGCACAATCCTTTATTAAGTTCAGAGGATAATCTGGCTACTTTCGGTAAATGCAATAATCCTTACTATCATGGGCATAATTACGAGCTTATCGTAAGTGTGACCGGTGAGGTAGATCATAAGACAGGTTATTTGATTGACATGAAAGTATTGTCTGATCTAATTAAAATAAAAGTCGAGGATCATTTAGACCATAAGAACTTGAATGAGCAGGTGGAAGAGTTTAAAGAGCTCAATCCAACTGCTGAGCACATTGCATTTGTGATCTGGAACCGACTCAAACCTGAATTAGGTGATCACTTAGAACTTTCTGTAACGCTTTATGAGACTCCTAGAAATTTTGTGGAGTATCATGGATTATAATACACTCGATAAATGACAAAACACGAGAATCTTTATACACCGGAACAACAAGAAGAGCTACTAGATGCACATGTAGGCACTTCTCTTGATACGCCATTGCGTTCGGATGCTTTTGATTTATCTAATGAAGATAAGATCGCTCAAATTGCTGAGAAGTTCGAAGATATCATGATTTTACTTGGGTTAGATCTCAAAGATGACAGCTTAAGTGGCACGCCATTAAGAGTTGCGAAAATGTATGTTAATGAAGCTTTTTCAGGACTTAATCCGCTAAATAAGCCTCAAATGAGGTTATTTGAGAATAAGTACGCGTACAAGGAGATGTTGATTGAGAAGAACATTAAAGTACATTCTCATTGCGAGCATCATTTTGTGCCGATAATAGGTAAATGTCATGTGGCTTATTTACCTGGTGAAAAAGTTGTTGGACTGTCTAAATTGAATCGTATTGTTCGCCATTATGCGAAGCGACCACAAGTTCAAGAGCGTCTGACACGTCAGATTGCTGAAGCGTTAATGGAAGGTTTACAAACCGAGCATGTTGCTGTATACTTGGAAGCAGATCATATGTGTGTTAAAACAAGAGGAGTAGAGGACGATCATAGCTCTACTGTGACAATGGCTTTTCATGGTGACTTCAACAATGGCGATGCTAAGCGTTCCTTCCTAGAATCGTTTAGATAATATGCAGTCTATAAGCATATTTTGGTTTCGCAGGGATATGCGCCTAGAGGATAATGCGGCCCTATGGAAAGCATTGAAATCTGAAACACCGGTACTCCCAATATTTGTTTTTGACAAAGACATTCTTTCTAATCTAGAGGATTCTACGGATTCCCGAGTGACTTTCCTGCATAGAACTATAGAATCATTAGACCAGCAGCTTAAACAGCTCGGTAGTGGCCTGAAAGTCTTTTACAGTCGCCCTGAAGAAGTGATGCAAGAGCTATCACTTACTTATGATGTAAAACAGGTTTTTTTTAACCGTGATTATGAACCTTATGCTTTAGAACGAGATTTAAAGGTCGCCTCTTTTTGGAAAGATCAAGGGGTAGAGGTAATTGGCGGAAAGGATCATGTTATTTTTGAGAAAAACGAAGTAGTTAAAGCAGATGGCACACCCTACTTAGTGTATAGTCCTTATGCAAAGGCGTGGCGCAAATTATTCACGGCCGAGCACAGTAAACCTTATCCTAATCAAGAGTATTTTGGAAATTTTTTAAAATGGAGTGGTGAGGAGCCAATATCTCTAGGAGATATGGGGTTTCAACCTACACAAATAGAACTACCAGAACTTGAAATTCGCTCAGATATAATCAGTAAATATGATGAGACCAGGAATTTTCCAGCTAATAAAAGGAGTACGACTAGAATTGGTCTTCACCTGAGATTCGGTACCCTTAGTATAAGGCAAGTCGCCAGAGATGCTCAGATACTTAATGATACATTTTTAAGTGAACTTATCTGGAGGGACTTCTTTCAAATGGCACTTTATTTCTTTCCAGAAAGTCGAGAGAAGTCCATCAAACCTAAGTACGACGCGATACCATGGGTCAATAATGAATCGCACTTTGAAGCATGGTGCAACGGAAAGACAGGTTACCCCATGGTAGATGCAGGAATGAGAGAACTTAATTCAACTGGATATATGCATAATAGGGTGCGCATGGTTGTAGCTAGTTTTCTTACGAAGCATTTACTGATAGATTGGCGATGGGGAGAGGCCTACTTTGCTGAAAAACTTCTTGACTTTGACCTAGCTTCTAATATTGGGGGATGGCAATGGGCTAGCGGAAGTGGTCTAGATGCAGCGCCCTATTTCAGAGTCTTCAATCCAACCACACAGCTAGAGAAATTTGATAAGCAACGCGTTTACGTTAATCGATGGATTCCTGAGTTAGACACTTCATACTATCCAGATCCAATTGTAGATCACAAATGGGCCAGAGAAAGATGTTTATCTACCTATAAACAGGCATTGGCTGCGTATTAAGATCGTAAATCAGTGCGTTTTATGTGCCTAATACCAACTATAATTTAGGGTTTAGCATCCTTAGTATAACCAAACAACTTCTTTTCGCGAATAACAGCATCTACGTATTGAGGTAAACTCTTCTCCCAACCGGGCTCTCCAGATTTTATTTTAGATAACACCTCCCTAGAGAATATGTTGGTGATCTCATGATCAAACTCCTCAATATCAAGTATTCTATTGTGAAATATGAGATACTCCATGATTGGCCTGAACCTTGGATGGACTTCCGCATCTGTTTTTCGCATGACTTTACCATCATTAGCATGGTCAATCAAAGGATAAACCAGGATTTTTAAATCCTTCGAGAATATCCGTCCAAACGCCTCCAAAATACCGCCCTGTAGGTCACGATAGTATTTCTCACTAAACAGCTCTGTAAGGTTGTTAACACCCATCACTAATCCTTGTCGTTTTTTCGAGAATCGACCAAAATAGTCCACCAGTTTATAGTACTGCTGATAGTTAGATATTAAAACCGTTTGACCAAGGCTACATAGAATTTCGGCCCTATCTAAAAAATCTTGTTCATCTAGAACCCCATCAGACAGTAGGTTGTTCAAGGTTATCTCCCAAAGCACAACCGTTTTTTCAGGATCAACTTTTTTATCACTAGTAAACATGTCATAACCGCGCTTGATCATGTCCATGTTCACTTTTGTAACTGGGCGAAAAGACCCACGCATAGCTAATATGTGCTTCTTGTAAAGTAGTTCTGCCGGAAGCAAGTTGTCTCCTTGTGGGCCAAAAATAACAGCATCTGTATAGCCGTTTTTAATCAATTGCAGAGACATCAATCTATTATCAATATCATCTAAATCAGGTCCTGAAAAGTTTATTAAATCAATTTCTATAGCATCTTGGTCTATATTATCGTAGAGACCTAGTAAAAATTCCTTGGGGTTGTCATAATGTCTGTAGGCACCGAAGATTAGATTAGTACCAAGTCGTCCAACAGTCTCTTGTTGGTGCTTTGCTTCATTCTCATGCAACCTAAAGTGAATAAATATCTCATTTGTATCGCGATCGGGTGTTGTTTGAAAACGTATACCCATCCAACCATGGCCCTTGAAGGTTTTGGTGAAATTGATCGTTGCCACGGTATTAGCGTAAGCGAAATACGTTTTATTAGGATGTATTTCGCGGTCCAATCTCTTTTCTATAAGATTGTACTCGTGACTCAACATTTTCTTTAAACGGCTTTGAGTGACATACCTATTGTCCTCTTCTATACCATAAATGTCATCGGAAAATGCCTTATCATATGCACTCATTGCCTTAGCTATAGTACCTGAAGCCGCTCCAGCCCTGAAAAATTCACGAACAGTTTCCTGTCCGGCACCTATTTCCGCAAACGTCCCGTAGATGTCAGAGTTTAGGTTAATTTTAAGAGCCTTTTGAGCGGTGGTTAGGACAACACGATCCTTCATACTGTTTTGTATAGGTTGATGTAAGTACAAATTTAAACTTTCCTTATTGTCAGCATGGGAAAAACAATGTAAATAATTGAATCAATGGCGCCAATTAATCAATTCATATTACTGGGTTCCGGAACATCGCAGGGTGTACCGGTGATAGGATGTGATTGTAAGGTGTGCTCCAGTAACGATCCAAAGGACAATCGTACACGAACTTCCGCCTACATTCAAGTGAATGGCGTTCACCTAGTGATCGATACAGGCCCTGATTTTAGGACGCAAATGTTACGAGAAGGACTTTCTAAAGTGGACGCTGTATTATTTACACACGAACACCAGGACCATATGGCGGGTTTAGATGACGTACGCCCCATGATATTTAGATCAGGTAATGCAATGTCTATTTTTGGACAGTCGAGGGTAATTAATAGGATTAAAAAAGCGTTCCACTATGCATTCGAGAAACAACCTTATCCAGGTGCACCAAGAATTGATTCATTTGAAATAGACGAGAATGAACCTTTTACAGTTGGGGGAATTGAAATTATTCCAATTCCTCTAGACCACGGAAACTTACCTATACTTGGGTATAGGATAGGGGACCTAGCGTTCCTTACAGATGTGAATCATATACCACCAGCGTCAATGGCTAAACTCATCGGAATAAAAACGTTGTTTTTAGACGCTCTGCACCATAAAAATCATTTCAGCCATTTCACTCTAGAGCAAGCGGTATCGAAGGCTACGGAAATAGGAGCAGAGAAGACTTACTTCATTCATATGAGCCATTACATGGGAACTCATCAAGCTACAATGGATTCACTTCATCCTGGAATGGAATTGGCTTATGACGGACTTAAAGTTGACCTGAGTTACTCCGCAAGCGACAGGTAATTTCCTTTGACATAAACGCCTTTAATAGAGCTGTTTACTTTTCTTCCTTTGAATGGATTATTAAATGCTTTCGAAGCAAATCCTGTAACGTATTCTTCTTGAGAAGAAAGAATGGTAAACTCAGCGATTTCACCCTCAACAATTTTAAGCTCAGGCAAGTTTAATAGTTTTCTAGGCATACTACTAAAGACCTCTTGCATTCTTTCTGGAGTAAGGTCATAGCGGTCTAGGAAAACTGAAACCGCCCCTTCAAAACCGGCCATTCCTAGGGCTGCAATGTCAAACTCACACTGCTTTTGTTCAATATCTTTTGGAAGGTGATCTACCGCTAGGCAGTCTACAGTGCCATCTAGAACAGCATTCCATAAATAGTTTCGTTCGATTTCAGAACGTATTGGGGGAGATACTTTTAATGACGTATCATATTGTGACAAATCTTCATCTGTGAAGATCAGGTGATGAAGATTTACGCTACACGTAACATTTAAACCTTCCTCCTTAGCCTGTCTGATACATTTAATACCATCTATCGTGGATACTGATGCAATGTGTAGACTACCCTCTGTATACTCCAGTAAACTGAGGTCTCTCTTAATTTGTATCACCTCTGCTATCTCTGGAATTCCTTTAAGCCCAACATAAGTACTTACTACACCCTCATGCATCATTCCATCAGCGCTCAAGCTATGGTCTTCTGGATGCACCATAATACGACCAAATGGTTTTGAGTATAACAAGGCGAGTTTAACCATCTTGGCATTCGAGACTCCTTTTTTATAGTCTCCGAATAAACTTGAACCTAGCGTGCTCATTTCGAACATTTCACTCAGTTCTTCTCCTTTAGCACCCCTGGTCATGGTGCCAATAGGAACCAAATGAATGGGTAAACTTTCGCCTCTATTCAATATAAAATCGATACCGAGTTTGTTCTCGATATGGTTGCCTCCATTACTAACTACTCCGACAGCCGTGAAGCCACCCGCAGCAGCAGCAGCTGAACCTGAATTTAAATCTTCGCTCTCCTCGTTACCCGGTTCACCAAGGTCACTATGTAATTCAGCAAAGCCCGTTGTTAAAGTGGAGCCATTTAAATCGATCGTATGTTTTGCCGAAATTTCTCCTAAAGCACCAACGGAAACAATCTGGTCTTCATCTACAAGAACATCCACTGTTTGCAGGTGATATGGACTCTGTACATCAACGATGTAGGCATTTTTAAACAGCAGCTTCATCACGAATTAATTTTAGCAAAAATAAGCGCTAATAAGGCGCAAAACAAGGCGAGAGCCAATCCGATTTTCTCCATGGTCCAAAAACCGATCATTTTAGTAGGCTTCCCATCAATAGAAACCAGTTCATAACGTGCTCCTAACACCTCTAAATCTGTAATATTCATGTCGTATGAATCTCTTCCTAATGCCCCTGGAAGTGTTTCTTTAAATTGGCTTTGAAGGCCTGCCCATTGCCATAACGCCGTAAAGTAAGGGTGGGACCAATCCAACGTAACAAATCCTTGTTGATAGATCTGTTGGTTATTGTGCTTAGAAATACTTGCCAGACAGCCCATAGAACCAGAGAGGATACATGATCCCGAATCTATAGAACTCGATTCACGATACATAGGCCACTGATTTTGGATAGACGCTCCCAGAAAGAAATCAGCAAAAAAACCATCGGTCATATCCGGTTGCGTCATACTTAACGCTACAGAAACACTTTCAGAAGGGAAACGAAGTATTTGACCACTGAAATCGGACATGATTTGTGGCATAAAATCAAAGCCATAAAGGACTACAGTTTGGAATTCAAAAGGATTAAAAATGTTATTCGAATTGTAATAAACAAGGGTGTCCCCGTCATCAAGCAGAGCGGATAATTCCTTAGGAACCTCAGGTTCTACCGACCAAATCATCATATTAGATTCCTCAGATGCATGGAATGTAACGGTATTGTCCTCTAAAATGGAGTCTCCAATAATGTTCAACATGGTTGAATCAACACCTCTAATGTCTCTAAAGTCAAGTTGGTATTTCAGTTCTCTTCGTCTGTCCACTACCTCTTGATCCCATTGCAATTGCCACTCCATGGAGTCAATTCCTTCTGTAAGCTTATAGGTATTACTTAAATGGCTACTTGTTACTCTTTGGATTGAGGTGTTCAATTGATTTGTTCTCAAGGGCAACAAATAGTCTTGAAATGTCAAAGGAATAGGAGCGAAGCCATAAGAGATAAGAATAGCTCCGTCTATAGAAACAACCTCATTCAATGTAGCTTCCAATAGGGGTATGACACCTTCAATTGCGGATTGGTCAATGGTCCCTTGGTAAGTCCCATCTCTAGAGAAAACCCTGTATAAGCCAGGTTCAAGAGCACTAATGAGAGACGGCATCCATGAGTTACGTTGAGACCATTTTGCAGGGTAATTATCAATTTGAATGGTCTTAATCGTAGAAGGCCAATTAGGTTTTGCTAGAACAACCACTACAATTAGAATGGTCAACACCCTCAACACAAGCACGATAAAATCCTTGATCTTGCGATTTCTATGCTTTGATGGAGTGATTGATTTCAGCCATATTAATGAAGGGATATCAACTGTTTTTTTTGGACGCTTTCCAAACATGTGTATCCATACAGGTACTAGCCCAGCTAGCATTCCCCACAAAACTATTGGATACTCAAAATGCATACTACAAGATTTCTTCTAAAAATTCTATTGACTTCGCCTCAACCTTGGCATAGTCCTTACTAGTGATCCCCTTTAAGATGACATGTTCACGAGCTGCGGTTTCTACCCAATATTTTTGTGACGACCCTAAAGAAGCGTGCATTTTTCTCGCCTTAGGGATACTGATCACCATATCTTGATGCTCCTCGCTTTCATACCAAACCATATTCATTACTGGAGCGTAAACCTTATGAAGCATCTCTTCATTAATTAACGATTCTACGACTTCCTGCATTTGAATAACAGACTCCCAGCTATAACCAGTGGCCTTACACGGTTCTATAATGCCATCTTTGCGGAAGTCAACGACTCTATGTGAGGTACCTTTTAATGTTTTTAGAATCTCTAATCCCCAAGGACCATTAATAAGGTTAGTCATGGGGTCGGGGAGTCCCATATTAGGACTATAATTAATTAATCCAATCACTTTGTCAGGGTAAGTCGCCGCTAATCGCATGGCCAAAGGACTTCCTGTACTACAAGACATTAGAAAAACTTTTCTACCTAAGGACAGTGCTAGAGAGAAATCTCTTTGAGCCTTACGCCATGCCGCTTCTGCTGTGAAAGTTAGCATACGGACAGAATCGGGTTCAATCAAGCCATGACCTGATATTCTGGGATAAAAAGCATTCATTTTAAAATGTTCTGCTAGTGTAAAACGAAGTGGATCTCCTTCATGTTGAGAGGCACTAAATCCATGCAAATAAAGTAGTACAACATCAGTTTTTCCAATCGTATCTGCCCATTTTATTTCGCCATAAGCGCAAGGCTTAGCATTCATGCTTAGTTCCGACAAGAAAATACTATCCTGTAATTCAGAAAGTGGTGTTGAAAAACTGACCAGTTTGTCCACATAGTGCGGAGTCTTGGAAGTTGGACCCATCGTAAATAAGATCAGTATCGAGCCTAATATCGCAACTAGGAATGTAATTACTTTCTTCATCATTCTATTGATTCGGCATCAATCAGGGTTAAAGGGAAGGATAGTGGATTCGTATTAAGTTTTAGAATACCACGGAAGGTCACGACATCATCTGTGAGAAACTCTTGCGGATGAGTAAAATTAAGCTCTAAAACGCTCTCTGGGCCGGCTGCACCACAAAAGAAACAGCTTGCGAAGGGGAAGGCACTTAAGGCATATTCTTTACTGACGACATCCAGGGCAATTACATAACCCGTAATCTTAACGTTGGCACCATCCCAGTTTAAAAGTGACTCACTCCATACGGGTTGTTGTAACCACGCCGCTTGATCTTCATTGTAAACCTCTATGAACTCCAGTCTTTCGAAAGTACTCCATTTTAACCTCTGCTGACCATAACTGGTTATACTAGAGAAACATAGGAGTATTGTGACAAACGCTCTCATCCGTGAAATGAGGTTTGTTGTAGAATAAAGAACAAGCGGTATGGATCCTTTTCATTAAATACGATGATTCCTTTAACCACAACAAACTGATCCGTGATTAAGGCGTCAGGGCGTTCACTAAAAATCAATTCGACTACTGTATTAGGTTCTGCGTTCCCACAAAAGAAACAAGAAGAAAAAGCATATCGACTCAGGGCATATTGATTCCCTTCCACATCAACGGGAACAAGATATCCTTGAAGAATAACTTCTTGATTTTTGTATTTGTCTAACCATGCTGGAAATTGTGGTTCATATAAACCGTCTGGCGTTGTGGCATAAGGGACAGCAAGTAGTTCCCATGGAAGAACCTGTTGGCCATTTACAAGGCTTGGCATGGACAGGAGTAGGGCTAGCAGAAGTCTTTTCATCTTTTCATCAGTTGAGTCATGTAAAGGATGGTCGAAACTCCCACAGGGACAAATGACCATAACCAGGCAGATCGCATACCACTTTCATCTAAGAATATATTCATCAGGGGATAGGTGACTAGAATTCCTATTAATCCACTTAAAATAATCAGACCATATAACGCGAAAAAAATGGTGATTAACGAGGTCTTTCGAATACGTAGGAAGGCCAACGCTTCTCGCTGCGTACCTCCTAAGAAATAAGCAAAGGATACGAATACAACTCCAATTCCGATCGGCACAATTTGTCCCCAAGTACGGATATTACGTAAAGTAGGCTCCCATTGTTTCTGTAATTGCGCAAAAATAAAGACAGGGAAGGCACCTTGTTCATCTGGACGATTGTCTAATAGTCTAGGAAGCATAAGTAGTGCGGACTTAGACTTCAACTTCAACATCAATGATGTGACGCTGCCGTTATTCAGGCCGTCATGCATGAACGTATAAGCATCACCTGTGGTAAAAAAAACTTCGTTATCCGAGGGTCTTTCTCCTGCTGTCAATGCAGTCACTGTCAGCATGTGATGTTCGTGTTTCTCTCCTCTAGCATCACTTCCATGTGAAGTGTGAAGCTCGTCACCTAACTCAATATCAAGTGTTTTGGCAAGCTTGGAGGGAACCGCAATTTCATACGGGGTTTCAGGAAACGCTCCTTCAACAAGATTAATTCCCATCCAACGATAATAATTATGATCGGTACCTACTAAGGGGAATCCATGTATATTATCCCCCAAGGAGATCGCACAACTTTCTTCTACTAGTGGGTGTCTGTCCCAAAAATTCACTGTATTTGAATCTATGTTACCTGTTGGGTTCTCCAAGCGATATAAGGTGTTTGCCACGATCTGAAGGGGTGATCCCTTATGACCAATGATTACATCAGCGTATTGAGCACTCTGCTGCCACTTTGAATAGAGGTAATGTTCTAAAATATGTGGGCCTTGAATGCCAGCTGTTACCAAAAAGGACAGTAGTGCAGTGAGAATGAATTGTACACTTCGTCTTTTTAGTTGTGCTGACCAAAAAACTAAAATTTGTCTCATAGACTCCATAAGTTTTCTTGTACAAAGGCATGTTTTAATCGTTCATCGTGACTCACAACAATAAGCATGGCCTTTGGGTGAGATGCTACGTAGGTTTTGATAAGATTAATAGATGCCAACGCTAAATCATCATCTAAGGCACTTGTAGGCTCATCTAATAGAACAACTGTTGCTCCTGAATTAAGCGTAAGCATTAAAGACAATCGTTGCAACTGTCCTACACTGAGCTCATGAGGCAATTTATGCTTGAAGGCAGAAACGCCTAGAGTATCTAAAGGGTCTATAGTTGTCTTCGCCGTGACCAATTTAAAATGATCTGACATTCTTAAATAAGGCACCCAGGTATTTTGTTGTGGCATTAAGGCAGTGGTTCTATTCCCTATAATGTGCTCCAACTCCTCGGAGTCTATTAGTCCGTGTAATGCTCTAAGCAAGGTGGTTTTACCCACACCAGAAGGACCTGTTACCACGGTTACACCGGAGCACCATGTTAAATTAGGATATGCAATGCTGTGGTTGCCTATTTGAATAGTCATAAGAGGATAAATATACAATCCTATATCCACCACAACGCGATGTTTTACCTAAATTCCCCAACGTGAAATACGTAGTCGTAGACATAGAGACAACAGGAGGAAAGCCAGATGGAAATAGCATCACGGAGATTGGAGTAGTTCATGTGGAGCACAATAAGATTACCCATCAATGGTCTAGCCTAGTAAAACCTGCGAGATCAATTCCATACAATATTCAAATGCTTACTGGGATTTCAAATGACATGGTGGCAAATGCACCTACGTTTGCTGATCTAGTACCAGAGTTGTTAATAGCGCTGGACGGAGATGTCTTTGTAGCCCATAGCGTAAATTTTGACTACAGTTTTATCGAGAGTGCCTTTAAAGTATTAGGTCATTCCTGGCGAATGCCTAAGCTGTGTACCGTAAAGTATGCACGCGCTGCATTTCCTGAGTTTGGTCGTTACTCCTTAGGAAACCTTAGCCGGGTGCTCACAGTGGAAAATGACAACCCGCACAGAGCCCTCAGCGATGCGCTTTGCGCTGCAGAAGTGCTGATTCATTGTTTTCATTCTGATTACGATGATAAACTTCTCAATGATCCTAAACTAGGACTGCTCAAACGTATCCAAATGCCGGACCATCTTCCTGCGATACAATTTGATAATTTACCCAAGACTCATGGGGTATATGAGTTAAATGATGCTTTTGGAATGCCATTATACATCGGGAAAGCGAATAATATCAAACAGCGCATAACGCAACATTTTTCAACCGATCAGGGCAGTACAAAGTACCAGCGGTTAATGAAAGAGTGTTTCAGTCTAAAGTATACTGAGTTTCCTAACGAGACTCTAAGTCTTATTTATGAGGACCATTTGATACGTCAATACTGGCCACAATTAAATAAAGCACAAAAGGGGCAATCCTTAAAATTTGGACTGTATGCTTTTGAGAATGGCAGGGGAGAAGTAAAGTGGGTTGTTCAAAAGGTCATAGGATCTGGCGCGTTGAGAAAATTTGGCTCTTACCTCTCTGGCCAGCAATGGCTCTCTGGATTTCAAGACTTAATGAAACGTGAAGGACTTAGCGATTCCCAAGCCTTAGATACCATTACATTCTCAAATTCAAAAAAACTTATTATCCCACTGGAGCCAGGTCTAGGCGCCATCTTTATGGAAAAGGGGACCATTACGGGCATTTATTTGAACAATGACTATCTCCATAACGAAGAGTGGGTGAGAGACCACTTTATTACAGTTAGTCCATCACCCACTATCAACTCTATTGGAATGAAACTCGCTGAGCAACATCCAGACAAAATCATAGAACTCTAACCTAGATTCTCTTCGGGATCTTGTAACTTCTTTTCAGGCGCTATACTGGGTAAAATCTCAATGGATTCAGATGCTTCAGCGATAACAGGTCCCTTTTCGATGGTAAAGGTTAATTCCTTATCGTTTAAGCCTATAGCCACTGTGTCACCTTCTACAAGTTCCTTACCTATGATTTTCTCGGCGAGTGGATCTTCTATTAGTTTTTGCAGGGCGCGTGCTAGTGGACGAGCTCCAAAGGCCTCGTCAAAACCTTCGTCAGCGACAAAGCTTTTTGCTTCGTCACTTAATGTGATGCCGTAACCCAGATCTTCAATTCTACCGAATAATCCCTTTAATTCAATGTCGATAATCTCATGTATATCCTCCTTAGACAAAGAGTTAAATAGAACGACATCATCTATTCTATTTAGAAATTCTGGTGCAAATGCTTTTTTCAGAGCTCCTTGTATGACACTATTTTCTAAATCCTGTTTTTTTTGATCCTTCGCTGCAGTCCCAAAACCGACACCAGTCCCGAAATCCTTTAACTGTCGTGAGCCTAGGTTAGAGGTCATAATAATGATCGTATTCTTGAAATCAACCTTCCTTCCCATACTGTCGGTGATTTGACCATCGTCTAAAGCCTGCAGTAGTAAGTTAAAAACATCCGGATGAGCCTTTTCAATTTCGTCTAACAGTATTACTGAATAAGGCTTTCTACGTACACGCTCCGTTAATTGACCACCTTCTTCATATCCCACATATCCCGGAGGCGCACCAACTAATCTAGAAATAGCGAACTTTTCCATGTATTCACTCATGTCAATACGAATCATATTGTCTTCGTTATCGAAAAGTAATTTGGTCAATTCTTTAGCCAATTGTGTTTTTCCGACCCCTGTAGGTCCAAGAAATATAAAAGATCCGATTGGTTTCTTTGGATCTTTCAAACCGGCCCTATTGCGCTGGATGGCACGAACGATTTTTTTGACTGCCTCTTTTTGTCCTACAACCGAGGCGTTGAGTAGCTCATCCATTTTTGAAAGCTTGTCCATTTCTTGCTGAGCTACACGCTGAACAGGGACACCTGTCATCATTGCTACTACCTCTGCAACATCAGTTTCATCTACAGTCTTCTTATTCAATTTTATGCTGTCTTCCCACGAAACACGCGCATTTTCCAATTCGGCTTCAACGTTCTTTTCATCATCACGAAGCTTAGCAGCCTCTTCATAACGTTGAGATTTCACTACTCGAACTTTTTCCTTTTTGATATTGGTAAGTTGAAGCTCTAATTGGGTAATCGTTTCAGGGACTTCAATGTTTGTGATGTGTACACGAGAGCCGGCTTCATCTAAGGCATCTATAGCCTTGTCTGGTAAGTGTCGATCTGATATATACCGCTGTGTCAGTTTCACACAAGCATCAATAGCCTCAGGCGTATAAAGTACGTTATGGTGGTCTTCATATTTGTCCTTGATGTTATTCAAGATCTGAATGGTCTCATCAGGTGTGGTGGGATCTACGATTACTTTTTGAAATCTACGTTCTAGCGCACCATCTTTCTCAATAAACTGGCGGTATTCGTCTAGGGTAGTAGCTCCAATACATTGTATTTCTCCTCTCGCTAGTGCTGGCTTGAACATGTTCGATGCATCGAGGCTACCTGTTGCTCCGCCTGCTCCGACGATGGTATGTAGCTCGTCAATGAACAATATAATATCATCATTTTTTTCAAGCTCATTCATGAGCGCTTTCATACGCTCTTCGAACTGCCCTCTGTATTTAGTACCAGCCACTAATGATGCTAAATCTAAACTAACTACACGTTTATCAAAAAGTACTCTACTTACTTCCTTGTTATATATACGCAGTGCTAGCCCTTCGGCAATAGCACTTTTACCCACCCCTGGCTCTCCTATTAAAAGTGGGTTGTTCTTTTTCCTTCTACTTAATATTTGACTTACGCGCTCAATTTCCTTCGATCGCCCAACAACTGGATCTAGTTTGTTTTGCTCCGCTGCTTTTGTTAAGTCCTTACCAAAGTTGTCTAAAACAGGTGTTTTAGATTTTTCTTTTTTACCTGTAGTAGGGCCATTAGACTTGCGTGGGGGCTCATCACCCGGGTTATCAAGGTCACCATCTTCAAAGCTCATGGCTGTGTCCTCCTTATCTTGGTTTGATGGAGCATCTGATTCGATGTGATTATTCTGGTATTCACTTTTCACAGCGTCATAAGACGCGCCCATTTGCGCCATGACAGTACTGATAGGGTCGTTGTCATTACGAAGAATGCAAAGCAAGAGGTGAGGGGTTCTAATAACAGGACTCTGAAATAACTTAGCTTCCAAAAAAGTCGTCTTTAATGCCTTTTCTGCTTGACGAGTTAACGGCAAGTTTTTTGCCGTACCTGGAGCATTCGTGGCGTATGGTGCAGAAAGCCCTTCAATTTTATGGCGTACGTTTTTCAAGTCAAGACCTAGGTCCTTGATGATCTCGATAGCCGTGCCTTCACCTTCTCTTAAAATTCCTAAAAGCAAATGTTCTGTTCCTATATAATCGTGACCCAGTCGCATCGCTTCTTCTTTGCTGTAGGTAATCACATCTCTTACTCTTGGGCTGAAGTTTTCTTCCATGTTTATAGGGTATTGAATGGTCTTAAGTACAGCATAATATATGCCACACTCAATTATATAAATTTAGTTGATACTAAACTGACAACATAAGTAACCTCTCTAAGGTTTTGTTAACATCTATATGTGGATAAAATACTTAACTAATAAGGCCTAATTTCCCCTACAAGCCCGCTGATAGGCTATATTTGAAGATTACCTAAAAACAGGGCTTTGGCCCACCTAAACACTGACAATATGGCGCAGGGAGAAAGAATTATTCCCGTAAATATTGAGGAGCAAATGAAAAGCTCCTACATCGATTATTCGATGTCGGTCATTGTATCACGTGCATTACCTGACGTGCGCGATGGTCTCAAGCCGGTTCACCGACGCGTACTCTATGGTATGCATGATATGGGTGTATCCAGCACTAAGTCATACAAAAAGTCTGCTAGAATCGTAGGGGATGTGCTTGGTAAGTACCACCCGCATGGGGATAGCTCAGTATATGATACTATGGTTCGTATGGCCCAAGAATGGTCTTTACGATACATGCTCGTTGATGGTCAAGGTAACTTTGGCTCAGTGGATGGAGATAGCCCAGCTGCGATGCGTTATACAGAGGTTCGAATGCGGAAAATCGCAGAGGACATGCTGGCAGATATCGACAAGGATACGGTAGAATGGCAATTAAACTTTGATGATTCATTAAAGGAGCCAACGGTACTTCCTACTCGAATTCCGGCACTTTTAGTAAATGGAGCATCAGGTATAGCCGTGGGGATGGCAACAAACATGCCTCCACATAACTTGACTGAAACGGTAGATGCGATTAATGCATACATTGATGATGCCGAGATTGACATCGATGGTCTTATGCAATACATAAGCGCACCAGATTTCCCTACAGGTGGAACCATCTACGGTTACGAAGGTGTTAAAGATGCTTTCCATACAGGAAGGGGTCGTATCGTGCTTAGAGCTAAGGCAAATATTGAGGAAGTACGTGGTCGCGAGTGCATCGTGGTTACAGAAATTCCTTACCAGGTCAATAAGGCGGACATGATTAAGAAAACCGCTGATCTGGTTAATGACAAAAAGTTAGAGGGAATATCTGATATTCGAGACGAAAGTGACAGAAATGGTATGCGTATCGTTTATGTCCTAAAACGAGATGCTGTTCCTAATGTTGTCTTAAATAAATTATATAAATACACGCAGCTACAGAGTTCATTTTCAGTGAATAACATTGCGTTGGTGAAAGGGCGACCTGAGATGTTGAATCTCAAGGATATGATTCGTCATTTTGTTGAGCATAGACATGTAGTGGTTGTACGTCGTACGGAGTTTGAGCTACGTCAGGCGGAGAAAAGGGCACACGTATTAGAGGGTCTTCTCATAGCAATTGACCATTTAGATGCTGTGATTAAGTTAATTCGTGCTTCAGCAACACCAGATGAAGCTAAGAGTGGATTAATAACTGAGTTTAAGCTGAGTGAAATTCAAGCTAAGGCAATCTTAGAAATGCGTCTTCAGAAGCTTACTGGCCTAGAAAGAGGTAAGATTAAGGCGGAGTACGAAGAATTGATGAAAACCATTAATTATTTGAAAAGCATTCTTGGCGACAAGCCGCTAAGGATGAAGATCATTAAGGATGAGTTATTTGAGATCAAGGAGAAATATGGTGATGAGCGTCGTACAGATATAGAGTATGCTGGTGGCGACGTAAGTATAGAGGATATGATTCCTGATACGGAAGTGGTAGTGACTATATCTCATGCCGGATACATCAAGCGTACACCATTAAGCGAATATCGTAAGCAAAATAGAGGAGGAGTAGGTAGTAAGGGCGCAAGCACTCGAGACAAAGATTTTATAGAATACGTCTTTGTTGCTACGAACCACCAATACATGCTGTTTTTCACCGAGCAAGGAAGGTGTTTCTGGATGCGTGTTTATGAAATTCCTGAAGGCTCTAGACAAAGTAAAGGTCGAGCCATTCAAAACCTCATTAATATACCTCAGGATGACAAGGTGTTGGCCTTTATTAATGTTCTCAACTTGAAAGATGAGGAGTATATTAATAACCACCACATCGTCATGTGTACCAAGCAGGGTATCATTAAGAAGACTCCACTAGAAGCCTATAGTAGGCCACGCATAAATGGCATCAATGCTATTACTATTCGTGAGGGTGACACTCTTTTAGAAGCAAGACTAACCAATGGAGAGCAAGATATTATGTTGGCTCTACGTAGTGGTAAAGCCATTCGTTTCTCCGAGGATAAAGTTCGTTCCATGGGACGTAACGCATCGGGTGTTCGTGCGATAACTGTAGATTCAGAAACTGATCAAGTAGTTGGTATGATCGTCGTTAAAGAAGGTGATGGATTTGATGTCATGGTCGTGAGTGAAAAAGGGTACGGTAAACGTTCCTCGTTGGATGATTATAGAATTACTAACCGTGGTGGCAAGGGTGTTAAAACCATTACCGTAAGCGAGAAAACTGGTGAATTGGTCTCCTTAAAAGTGGTTAATGATGACGATGATTTAATGATCATTACCAAGAAAGGAACTATGATTCGTATGGGCGTAGATACCTTAAGAGTTATGGGCCGTGCTACTCAAGGTGTTCGTTTGATCAACTTGAGAACTAATGATGAAATAGCCTCCATAGCGAAAGTACCTGCCTCGGAAGAAGAAGAGGAGATCGAAGGTTTGGAAGGAGTCGTAGAGGGTTCTTCAGGAGACCTCGAAGGCACTGAAAACAATGAAAATCAAACTTCGTCAGAAGAAGATGGAGTGGAGGAGTAACTAGAATTTATAATTGGCGCAGTGTTTGTTCTGTACAATAAGATCTAATACGTTAACCATAAAAGAAGAGTAGAAACAATGAAGAAGTTTATTGTAGCCGTTATCGCTTTATCAGTAATGTCTGTTCAAGCACAAGAAGCTCCAAAAGTAACTAGTGCAATAATTGCACTTAGGGGAAGTGAGTTTGTTGAGGCTAAGGGTTTTATTGACGAAGCATCAACTATTATTGAGGGCAAAAATCAAAGTGAGATTAAGGAGAAAATACTCTCTAAGTTTTATTACAACAAGGCACTGATTTATTTGAAAATTGCCGCCTCACCTGATGCTGAAATTCAAGCATTGGCTGCTGATGCGAACGATATTGCCGCTGGAAGTATTCTTGATCTTATTAAATTTGAAAGCACGTCTAGCAAGCCTCGTTATACAGATGACGCTAAAAATGAAGTACCCAATATTGCATACAACTATCTGGTTGCTGCTGGTGCTGCTTATGAGTCAGAGGATTACGAAAGCTCATACAACGGATACATTAGTGCTTATGAACTTAAGAAAAATGAGCTGTTAGGTGATTTTGCGCAGCTAGACACTGGTCTTCTTTTTAATGCAGGTATCATTGCTGGTATGGCGGGTAATACAGAGGCTAGTGTTGATGCATTCCGTGATTGTCTGGACTTGAGCTATAAAGGAATTACTTACACAGCTACCTATGTAACGACTGATCAACCAAAGCAATATGCAAATAAGGCATTAATGACCAAAGATGTTGAGCTTGGCTTAGCTGTTGATCCTATAGTTGGTGAAGACGTCCGTCCAAGTGTATATATAAGCTTAATTAATGCTTACAAGAAACTTGAAGACACGGAGAAGTATGATTTAGCATTGTCTGAAGCACGCGTTATGTATCCTGAAAACAAGGACTTGCTAGATATTCAATTACAAGCTTTTTTAGACAAAAAAGATTATGATGGTGCCTTAGCAAACCTTGATGAGGCCATTGCGAAAAGCCCAGAGAAAGCGATTTACCGTTTTGTAAAGGGTAACATTCTTCAAACAGAGGTTAAGGATCTTGATGCTGCATTAACCGAGTATCAAGCTGCTATTGAAATAGATCCAACATTGAGCGATGCTACCTACATGTGTGGATTAGTATTCATTGATCGTGCCAATAAGATTTCAGAACAAATGAATGGCTTAGGTTTAAGCGAAACTCGTAAGTATGATGCCTTAAAAAAGAAACAGAAAGATATTTTTGTGACGAGTCTCGGTTACTTTGAAAAAGCATTAGAACTCAATGGAGACGATTTAGATATTGTACGTGCACTAATGGAAGTTTATCGTAAAACAGGTGATTATCAGAAGTCGCTTGATATGAAGACTATTCTAGAAGCTGCAGGAGAATAACTTAGTTCTTTTATAATAGCATCGAGCCTCAGTATACTTACTGGGGCTCTTTTTTGTACATGTTATTTTTAAATCATAATATACATTATGTTAAATTGTTATTTTAAATACACCATAGTTTAGACACTTACACAGATGTATTCGTTTGGCTAATACCCCGCTTCATGCTCTGCGATGACTTACTATAGTTGTCGCTTGAACGTGCTATAGTATCAGTATATCTAGGATCAGGCACCATGGCTACCTTATATAATGCAGAAGCTTCAACTGAATAGAAACCAAACTCTTCAGCAACACGCCCTTGAATCTTATATAGACCTTTTCCTCGAAAAGGAAATTGACTAGCGATATTTGGAAAATGCACACTGTCTAAAAAATCACCATTGTAATCAATAAATGTTGCGAAATTCATTCGATCACCTTTAGCTGTCTTCGTGTCTTTCACCGTGACTAAATAACCATAAACAACAACAAAGTGACCAAGCTTCTGAGATAATTCTGATGCCATAGTCCCCAGTTCCATGGGCTCATCTGCCAATTCAAATGGATTACATAATGGAAATCCTAAAAGTTCTATTTCATCAAAAGCAGATTCTAAAAGCGTTTGATTCAACAGTGGCACCTTATAATCATGTGTTTGTATGGTACCTTTAAATAAGCTGAGCGGTGCTGCCACTACGTCTTTGTTAACCCTTCCCTTTAGCATATGATGCGCTTCCCATAATAATGTTTGCTTAGAAGTGCCGGTAAATCTAAAAGCTCCTATTCGTATAAGTAAGGTGATTTGTTCAATACCTATGGGAACACGCTCTACAAAGTCAGTTAAATCTTCAAATGGACCTCCCTCCTCGCGTATATGCGCTATTTCTATCCCTGTTTTCTGATCGAAACTATGAAGAAGAATAAAGCCTAGATAAATACGATTACCATCAATAACGGTAGGATAATCTCCGTTCTGCACGCAAGGGGGCTCAATGCAGCCCTTGTTTTTCCTAGCTTCGTGTACGTAGAACTCAGTTCTATAGAACCCTCCAAAATTATTAATGACTGCTACCATATATTCTAATGGATAATGGGCTTTTAGGTATAGACTCTGGTAACTTTCAACCGCATAGGAAGCACTGTGCCCTTTTGCAAAAGCATAACCTGCAAAACTTTCTATTTGTCTCCATATTTCTTGTGCCAATTCTAGCGAATACCCTTTCGTCTTACAATTCTCGAAATATTGCTCTTCCACTCGCTTAAACGCTTCTCTAGACCTGAATTTACCTGACATACCTCTGCGCAAGACATCCGCTTCTCCTAGGGTCAATCCAGCAAAATAGTGAGCCACCTTAATGACATCTTCTTGATAGACCATTACTCCAAATGTTTCCGGCATAATCTCTAACATCACCGGATGGGCTTCTTTTCTTTTAGATGAATCAGTAAAACGCAATATATATTCACGCATCATCCCACTACTACTTACGCCAGGGCGAATAATAGAACTCGCTGCTACTAACCCTAAGTAGGTATCTACCCGAAGCTTTGTGAGTAACATTCGCATTGCTGGAGATTCAACATAAAAACAGCCTACTGTTAATCCATTCCTCAGCAAGTGTTTTACCTTCTCATCTTCCTTAAACCTTTGAAGATCACGTATATCTATCAACTCTTTCCCGGGATAATTCTTCCGAACTATAGCAAGAGTATCTTGAATTTTACTTAGACCACGTTGACTGAGTATGTCAAATTTATGCAGGCCTATATCCTCTGCTACAACCATATCAAACTGTGTCGTTGGAAATCCCTTGGGAGGCATAAATGTCGCTGTGCGGTAATGTATACTTTGATCAGCAATAAGAATGCCTCCTGCATGGATACTTAAATGACTAGGAAACCCTTGTATGTAGGTACTATACTTGAAAACTAGGTGTGCTAACGTGTCCAATTTTCCGCTATTGCCCTTACTCAATAGATCTATCTCATGCTTAGGTAAGCCAAATACTTTTCCCAGCTCACGAACTACTGCCTTGTACTGGAAAGTATGGTAGGTTGCAAGCAATGCAGTATGTGGAAATCGTTTAAAAATATACTGTGTAATATCATCGCGATTACGCCATGAGAAATCCAAATCAAAATCCGGCGGTGAACTCCTGTAAAGGTTAATGAAACGTTCAAAATACAGGTCCAATTCTATGGGGTCCACATCTGTTATCTTCAATAGGTAAGCAACTATACTATTTGCTCCACTCCCACGTCCTACATAGAAATATCCTCTTTTCTGAGCATAGTTAACAATGTCCCAATTGATTAAGAAATACGAAACAAAATTCTTCTTTTCAATCAAGTCTAACTCTTTCTCAATACGTTCTTTGACCTTAAAGTGAACCTTCGGATATCTATAAGACAAGCCATCTGAGCAAAGCTTTCTTAGTAAGTCCAGGTCTTTGCTTGATGAGCCAGTATAGGTTTGTAAATTCAATGATGCTTGATCCGGTAATTCAATATGACAGGAGTCGAGTATCTGTTGTGCGTTTCTGAGTAACCCTGGATAGCGTGAATACAATTGAAGAAGGGTTTCTTCGTCATGAAACAGATCATTTGTTGACGCTTGGTCTTCCTTTGAGAGCTTGCTTAGTAAGGTGTTTTTATCTATTGCCCTTAGAAGACGATGTGCATTAAAATCTCTCTTACCTCTAAATGTCGCTGTAGGCATCGCTACAAGCTTATGCTCGATATTCTTCCACTTAGATACGTGTAATGAATGAACAAGAGCTGGAGAAACTCCAACCATCTCATTATTAGCCAGGTCTTCTAGATCAATATTGTTACACGAAGGATAGATAATCCATGTATGGCTTAATTCTATAGCAGATGGCCGAACAGGAAAACGCACCTTATTTGAAATATGCCAGGACAGGTGGTCATTAATCTGACGGAATCCTTCCCAATTTTTTGCCAGTACCACATAGCACTGCTCTATACCATTTCTAAAGTCAACTCCTATTGCTACGTGCTTTTTAGGTTCGTCTTTCAATAGATACAACGCTGTCATACAAGCTGATGTCGTATTGATGTCTGTCAGTGCCATGTTTTCCCAGGACTGCTGTTTAAAAAATGCTATCCACTCCTTAGGCGACAGTGCTCCATACCGCAGACTGTAATAACTATGCGTATTTAATAGCATTCCATATACTTAACTTCTGTTCAACTGCGTTTTGTGCACTTACGTACCTACAAACCCTTGGGAAGGGTTAATGACCTTACTTATTGATGTCTGTTGGCTAATAGTGGTGGTGGATCGCCATTAAACGGGTTTGTTCTTCCAATGGTTTTTGCCCCCAAGGAGACTGCACGTAAAACTGAACGGTCACCAAAACGCTGTCGAATATGATCCATGGCGCTATACAGATTACTCAGTTCTTGACTCTCTTCAAACATGTTCATTTGATAACCACCTCCTACCAAATGAGAGAAACGCACTCCAACCAAACGCACCAACAAGCGTCTTTCAAATAGTCTTTTAAAGAGCTCCTTTATTCTAGGCATAAGTATGTGATCTGCTGCTGTATAAGGAATACGGGCTTGAAGTGTATGGGTGTTAAAATCTGAATACCGAATTTTCACGGTGATGCATGAGGTAAGTTTATCGCCACGACGGAGTTGGTAAGCAAGGTTTTCCGTCATTGCTGAAATGATGCCTTCTAGCTTTAATACATCGATAGTGTCTTTTGCAAAAGTGCGTTCTGTAGAAATACTTTTACGCTCTAGATAAGGAATAACAGGGCTTTGGTCTATACCATTTGCCTTATGCCAGATAGTAGAACCTTGTTTTCCCATTACACTTTCCATCATTTCAAGCGGCATCTCTTGTAACGTTTGAATACGTCGCACACCTAGATTTCGCAATGTTTGGTAGGTTTTCTCTCCTACCATCGGAATTTTCCTAACAGATAAAGGAGCTAAAAATGGACACTCTAGTCCTTTTTCAATATAAATTTTGTTGTTAGGTTTTGCTTCACCTGTAGCCACCTTACTCACTGTTTTATTACCGGATAGTCCAAAACTGATTGGTAATCCGGTTTCTCTAATTACGCGTTCACGTAATTCACTAGAAAACTTGAACGTGCCGAAAAAGCGGTCCATACCTGTTAAGTCTGCATAGAACTCGTCTACCGAAGTTTTTTCATATACAGGTACTTGCTCCTTAATAACGTCTGTGACCAGGTTAGAATATTTAGAATAATTAGCAGAGTTACCGCGTATGATAATAGCCTCAGGACACAAGTCTCTAGCCATACGCATGGGCATGGCAGAGTGAACGCCAAACTTTCTAGTTTCATAACTACATGCTGCAACAACTCCCCTGTCCCCTGTGCCTCCTACTATAATAGGTTTGTCATGAAGCCTCGAATCCATCAAGCGCTCTACTGATACGAAAAACGTATCTAGATCCATATGTAATATTGAGCGGTCCAAAAGGCTTTAATTCTAATGTTTATTAGTTACGAATGGGCAATACACAGACAATTCGAGCGACCAAAAAGTCGCTCAAACACCTATTAATCCAATACTTTTTCGTTGTTGTTAGTTTTCTTTCAGCTTACTCATGTCATTTTTCAGATCTGACATCATATGCATAAGCTGCGATATATCTTGATTATTTCCTGCAGCAGGAAGTTCAAAGCTTGTATAGCCTACAGCCCTCCAAACCTCGACTAAACGATCTACAGGTACGGTGTAGGAAGCAAACTGTGAGTTATCAGATTTTAGAAGAAGCTCCCCTATATGAAGATTGTTTATGACCCGCTTATAAACGACACCTTCATCTTTTGTGATCAATACGTAACATTCATCATTACGAATAGACTTCCAATCCTGTAGGTACTCTGTAATGACGTAAGCGCCTGGCTTGATAGGAAGCATGCTCTCTCCCCTTATCTGGAATACACGGTATGTCCGATCCTGTGGGAGCTCGGGAAAAGGCATAGAGAATCTAGGTAAGGCTCCTATATAATCTGCATCACCATATCCACTGAGGTATCCTGCTGATGCCTTTACAGGAACTAAGGTTCCTAATTCTTTCTCATCCGTACCATCTACAATGACTGGGAGAATACGAAGTTGTGCACCGCTAACATCTGCTTTAGGTATAGAGCTTGATCCGGAAAGATCTCTATTAACGAAATCATCTAAACGGACCTGAAAGTAGGCTGCTAAATGCTGAAGTGTGTGCAGACGAGGCTCTGCTCTACCTTCTTCATAAGCTCCAATCATGGCTCTCTTTACTGCTATTTTAGTAGCGAGTTGCTCCTGAGTTAATGCTTCTTTTTTTCGGAGAAACTTCAGGTTGTTCTTAACATAGTTCATAGCAGTGTATCTTTAACGAAGTACTTTCAATTTATATAGAAGTACCTCTATTCTACAATGCTAATTTAATTAGATTTCTAATATTTTCATCATTAAGTCTGTTATTTTTTATTAAATGAATCTTGAAGACGCTCTAAACCAACACACTATTGATAAAAAATGGGTGTACCAAGGCTTGATCGCAAGAGCTCGCAAGGATTTAGACCTATTAAATGCCGTGATAGAAAAAGCCTTTACGGGTAATGATAAAGAGCGCAAAAGAGGGTGTTGGATACTACACCATGTCAGTGATGCAGTACCTGATGTATTCAAAATACATAGTCGTCGTATGGTAGCGCAATTAAAAATTGCAGAAACTAATGCTGAAGAACGTTTTGTATTGCGCTATTTTTCTAAATACTACCTGCCTAAAGACGAGGAGATAGAAGGGTTTTTATTGGACTATTGTTTTGAAAAAATGATGACCCCATCTAAGATTCAAGCTCCTAGAATCTATTCCATGAGTATTGCCTATCGCATGGTTAAACGGTATCCTGAATTGGCCCAAGAGCTGGAACAAAGTATTCTCGTTATCATGGAGGATTGTAATGCTGGTCTAAAATCGAGAGGAAGGCGAGTTCAAGCAGATCTAAGAGCCTTAGGACTAATCTAGAGGGAATCCTGCCATCGCGTTTCCAGCAAGCCATCCTCCTGTCCATGCTGCTTGAAAGTTAAATCCTCCTGTGATGCCATCGATATTCAAAATCTCTCCTGCAAAATATAGATTAGGAACCACACGAGAAGAAAAGCTCTTGAAGTCAACATCCTTTAAATCCACTCCACCGGCGGTAACAAACTCTTCCTTGAAAGTACTTTTCCCAGTAACTTGGAAAACAGCCGAACAAAGTTCACTCGCAAATGCCTTCAACTCCTTCCCTGATATATCTCCCCAGGTTGCCGTTGAAGAAATACCAGCAGCAATAATCATGTTTTTCCACAAGCGCAATGGAACCTGGTACTGGGCATGATTGCCTATACGCTTCTTTCCACTGACTTTTTTCTCGTGTAGAAAATTAGCAATGACATCGCTTTCGTCTTTTCCAATCCAATTGATCAAGATGGGAAATCTATAGAACCTATCGTTCAATTCACGCGCGCCCCATGCACTTAAGCGGAGTACCGCTGGGCCAGACATTCCCCAATGTGTGATTAACAATGGTCCCGAAGCTTCTAAATCTGAAGAAGCGATCTGTACGGTAGCCTTAGGAAGGCTGATACCACCTAGCCCTTTAATTCTATCGTCCTTAATATTAAAGGTGAATAGTGATGGGACTGGTTCTACTATCTTATGTCCTACTTTTTTTAATTGGTCCCAGATGACTTTTGAAGATCCAGGTGCCACCATTAGTTTATCAGCGATCAACTCCTCTCCCATGGTAGTCGTAACCAACCATCGCTTGTCTTCTAACTGTACAAATGACTTTACACCACAAGATTTACGGACTTCTACACCAGAGGTATCTGCCATTTCTAAAAGACAATTTGCAATGGTTTGAGAAGAATCGGTCACAGGAAAGACGCGATTGTCTTGTTCTATTTTTAACTCAACACCTCGGTCAGCGAACCATTCCATAGTGTCACCAGGTTGGAATTTATGAAATGGCCCTAATAATTCGCGTGCTCCACGAGGGTAGAAAGAAGCCAGTTCCCTTGGATCAAAACATGCATGGGTAACATTACAACGTCCGCCACCACTGATAAGTACCTTGCCAAGAACCTCTTTACCCTTCTCTAAAATGATTACTTCTAGTTCAGGGTTTGCCTCAGCACAAGCCACAGCACCATAAAAGCCTGCCGCTCCACCACCAATAATGATTACTCGTTCACGCATGCCACAAAAATAACGTACAATTCAGATGACACACGCACAAATTGATATTTAACCTAACTGTACTATAATTTCTTTAAGCACATTACCTCTATTGAGAGTTCAATCAAAGAAATTATTTGACCACTATGAGGCTGTATAAAACTCAGGCAATGGTGATGTCAACGCGGTATTGATCAAGATCAATACCATAAGTAGACTACTGTAGATAACATTTACTTATTCACAATTATAGGAGATGGAAGTTGCCCTCCTCAAATTATAAGGACTAATTAAAACCTATATAATTATGGAGAATCATGTTCAGCTTATCGGCCATTTAGGCCTTGATCCAGAAGCGAAACAAATCAACGACACCGTAAAGACAACCTTTACATTAGCAACAAACACCGTTTATAAGGACGCTGAAGGCAACAAAAAGACCCTTACTGACTGGCACAACATTATTGCTTGGGGTGGACTCGCACAAACGATGGAGTCTTACCTGAAAAAAGGTGATAAAATAGGCGTCAGCGGAAGACTTGTCACAAGAAGCTATGAGGGAGATGACGGGAGCAAACGTTATATCACGGAAATCATTGCAAAAGACCTACTGATGCTAGGAAATAAAAAGACCGAATAATTCAGTTTTCATCCCCTGTGCCTGCGCGGGGGATGATTTTATTCAGGCAAATTACCAATAACTAATTGCCCCTGTTCAAAAACGACCGTTCCAAAAACTCCAGTAACAGGTCTGTCAACTGTTAATACATCTGAAATACCCATAGAGCTGCCTGGGATCTCATATAATCTTGGACGGGAGGATAAATCACCTAGATCATCAACCACATAGATTTCAGCCTTTTGATGGCCATTCATTGCGACTACTCGTTTTACAGCAATATCAACCCTCATATGGGCGTAGAGAACGTCTGTAAATACCCACTCCAGCTGCCCTTGCTCGTTTAAGGGCAATAGGTCGTATAGGTCACATTGAACTTGGTTAGAGCTCAGCATGGCTCGAATAAACCCAACACCAAACTTACGTGCACGTGTTCGTTGCATGTCTCCAGAAGAAACACCACTCTCTATTAGTACATTCGGAATCTTCTGGGACATTAAGTAATCGCCCACAGCAGTGGGATAAAACTCATCCGTGTACCTACCTATACCCTTTAAGGGAATATTCATCGCGGCAATTGCGTTTCCTACTTGATTCATTAAACGTCGCCTAATGGGAGTTAACGTACGTTCTATGTCACTAGACGGAACAAGTAGCGACGTGTATGCAGAGTGCGTGAGAACATGAAAAATAGTACGCTGGTCATGCAAATTGAAACAAAGTACCGGATCAATCATTTTAATCCAGCCTATGAGCTTGGCTGATTCGACAGTTTGAAATGATCTGAAATCCCTATTCATGTCAATACCCATACCGTTCCTTCTAGTATTCCTGATGTAGGCATCTGGATTGATAATAGGAATAATGTGCAAGGTAAATCCCTCTAATTTGAGCTGTTTCTTATGAAACAATTCAATCAACTCAAGTATAATATGGAGACCGGTAGTCTCGTTGCCATGCATTCCGGCCCAGATACAAATAGATTGATCACCCGTGCCTAACTCCGCAGATAATATAGGACGTTCCTCAGAAGAATACCCAAGTATATCCCAGTTAAAGCAGTTGATAAGCTCATTATATGTGATGTAATCGTTGTTTAATCGACTGTATTCAAATGCAGACATTGATAATATATGAGGAATTTTAATGTGAAGTTACATCTCAATTGATGAACTTCGGCTTACTCTAAAAATGTTTACAAATGAAACAGTTTATCGCTCTTGTGTTGTTGCTTTTGAACCAGTCGTGTGTTACAAAAGAAACTACTACGTATATAGCATTCTCTAGTTGCAACGATCCCGAGAACAGTCTTGCGGTCTTGCCCGCTCTCAGTGATGCTTTAGATACCATACCAACCTTTGTGTGGCTTGGTGATAATGTCTATCTCAAGAATGGCGAATGGAATAATATTGATCGTATTAGAGCAAGATACCAAGCATCATTCCAACCGGAATTGATTCAAGAAGTACTTTCAAAGGGGACCCACTTTGCAATTTGGGATGATCATGATGCTGGACCTAACGATTGTGTAGCCACTTTTAAAGGCATGGACAAAACCATGCAGGTATTTAAAGAGTTCTGGAAGCCCTCCTACCCTATGCCTAATGACAAGAGTTACTATGGCTCTGCTGAACTCGAGGAAGGGCAAGTAGAAATGTTCTTTTTAGATAACAGGTCCTTTAGAGTTCATCACGACTCTACTGGTGCTACGGTATTTGGTGAGACGCAGTTAAAATGGTTAGAATCAGCATATAAAGGGTCAGACGCACTATTTAAGATCATCTTAATGGGAGGACAGTTTCTAAATACAGCACCAGTATTTGATAATGTCTCTAGATACCCTGAAGAAAGGAATAGGCTTATAGACCTGATGGTCAACGATCCTGCAGTACCCATTGTTCTATCCGGTGACCGCCACCATGGCGAACTCAATACCCTGGATAGCTATGGTAAAATCATTTTTGAAGCTACTGCATCTCCCTTAACTTCTAAGAATTTCGCACACCATGAAGAAGATAATTTAACAAGGACACACCACGGTACAACTGAAACTAATCATTTTGGCGTATTGAAATTAACACGTATTGGTGATTCCATAACAGGAGTGAACATGTCCTTAATAGGTGAAGGTGGAACGGTGTTGTTTAACCATCGTGAAACAATTTTTAATTAGGTCTTAATAATCTATAAATCAATAATTTATACATCTCATAATAAAGTAACAGTATAGTTGTTTGTCAATGATTGTTGCGACACTTTATTACTGGTGAAATAATTTCCGATTTCATATTGTACGGATGTTTTCTTTGATTTACATTTGAAACATGGGTGAGGTAATAGATCGAATTAAGATGTGGGCGAGTGCGAAAGGTTTGAGTCCTGCAGATCTCGCAAAAGATCTCCAAATGAATAGGTCCTCTGTGTTACATATGATGAGTGGCAGAAATAAACCAAGCCTTCAGTTTATTGTTAATATTGCTGAATATGACAAAGACCTTGACCTCCGGAGTTTACTTACTGGGACCTCGCATCCTATGATTTCAGAAGGTTTGACAAAACAACCCACGACAGTGCAAGTTTCAGATATATCAATAGACGTTAAAGAGACTGTAGATAGTTCCACTAGAATGATTGTTCTTAAAAAAGACGGTACCTACGAATCTTACCTTAAAGAAGAGTAAAGCTTGTTTATATTTGCACAAGCAAACAGACACTATGACAGCTAAAACTAAAATATTCGCCGGTTTAATCATTCTCGCATTTGTATCGAGAATAGTACCACACTACCCTAACTTCACTGCAATGGGTGCCTTGGCCTTCTATGGCGCATTCTCTATGAAACGCTTGGCTTTAACTATTTCTGCTGTAGTAGCCACGATGATGGCCTCAGATTTAATCATTAATAACCTGATATACCCTACAGATACATTTGTATTTATGTATGTCGGCTCTGTCTACACTTACCTTGGCTTTGCCGCCTATAGCTTGATAGGTCATTTCTCTAAAGGCACGGCAAAAGCGGGTTTAGGCCTAGTTGCTGGTAGTTTAGTGTTCTTTGCGGTAAGCAACTTTGGAGTATGGGCGTCAGTAACTTCTCTCTATTCGGAAAATGCAGCAGGGCTGTTAGCGACTTACATTGCTGCAATTCCTTTTTATGCGCCTGAACTACTATCTACCGGTTTATTCTCCGCAGTAGCCTACGGTGCTCATCGTTGGGTTACCAAGGTTGCAAAAGCATAATAGTACATCGAAAAATAAAAAACCCCGCGATTCTTTCGAGTCGCGGGGTTTTTTATTCTCTGTTACAATCTAGGCCAGAACGTATATTCTCTGTAGATTATTTGAGGATTTGTCTTGGTATCAATCCTGTAGCCATACTGTCTAGTGTATTCCCTTGTTTATCGCAAATATAGATCACTCCTGAACTAGCAAAATCCTTAGCATTGTGCACATAAAGTGTATCGTTTATTACATCAAGGCTGTACCCTATCCCAGCAGTAAGGTCTAACGTAGGCCAATCCATTGAACTAGGCTCCATAGATACTACAGCACCGTTATAGGTATTGTTTAAGAAATATAGATTGGTCCCATCTGTGCGCAGTGCACTAGCATGTATTGTATTAGAACCCGCATTTACAGTTTCCACACTACTGCCCGTATTTGTATCTATCTTCCACAGACTTGCTGGTGTGGAGTTAGCTGCTGTAGTCCAATCCTGGTAACCTTCGCAAAGCACATAAAGGTCTCCATTCATTTGTACAAAAGAATTAGGCTTATCTCCTACGGTAACGGTATCAACAGTTTTGGTTACTAAATCAACAACCGCGACTCTATGGTCGTTTGAGAAACCACCATTTAATGCGATGTAAGCAACAGGATAATCTATATGAACAGCCTCACTCAGCCCAAATACATTTATGGAGTCCAAAATAACTCCTGTAAAAGGGTCTAAAACTTTAATGAAATTAGATCCCCAAGTCGAGACGATTATTGATTCCCCAGAATAGGCCACATAACGTGGTGAAGAAATCTCTGCCGACCATTGACTCAATAATGATGAAGCTCCTATGCCTCTTACTATTCCTCCATTATTTAGCGTCACAACGATAAGCGAGTCAGCTTTGATCATATGCTGGCCAATGTTACCTAGCGGAAAACCATTCTCTAATTGAAAGGCATTTTCAATTACGGTATCATTTGTCACTACCTGTATTGTTGCTGTTCCTCCTGTAAAAGCACCTTCATTTAAGACCAGTGTAGCTCCATCATAAATACTTTCTGTCTTATCTATTGTGTTCTCACAAGACGTAATAATTAAAAGCGTAAAAGTCAGCGCAATCATTAATTTGATTCTCATTTCTTTGAATTTAATTTAATATTAATTGAATAATGCCTTCCTGGCATGGGGTAATAGGGAATAAAGGTTTTGCTCGTGTTGGATACATTGTGTACCCTTCCGGTCAGTTGGACTTGACCCGACATCAAGGAATAGCTATAAGCAATGTCCATCCAATACTCAGGGTTTAGAATTCCCACGTCCGCATTGTCGCGAAGTGTATGACGCTTACCCATTGCATGAGAACGCAATTGTAATCGACCCTTCAATATCCTGAAATCCAGCGTGTGAACTACTTGGAAATTTGGTCTATAAATTAACTGCTTACCTCTAGAGGATGAGTTAGATGATACCAATACACGTGAATACTGGTGTGTCACAGACACCTCATTGTTCATGTCACCTTTAACGAGTTGTACCAATAATGAGGAGGAACTGGTATAGGCTCGTTCAAGGTTTACAGGACTCCACACACCCCCCATTAAAGGTGTCCATTGAATAAGATTATTGAAAATTAACTGATCCGTTGAAAGACCTATTTTAAGATCGTTTACCTGATACAATGCACTCACTTTAGAACCATAAGATCGTTCTGCCGCTAACGCTATATTACCCCCTGGATTCCAATAGAGCTCATTCATCGTAGGCAGTCGGTAAAAACTACCAGTGGACCATTGGATAGGGATTTTTTTATGTTTTGAGCTCCAAACGAATTGGCCAGCTCCATAAATCTTGTCCTGCCAGAAAGCACCTCTGGCTAGAATATTCCAGGAATCACTGAGCTTAATTTCGTGCTTTGCCGTTACATTTAATAACGCTGCATCTCTTGAAGTTCCACCAGCAGATACGTGACCTACCTCGACAAGGTTTTTGGTGTTTTTAGTATTGTAATTATATTGTAGCGTATACTGTCTGTACGTATTTGTATCCGTTAGATTAATCACGTTTAAGGTATCCGTATACGCCTGCCATTCATGACCTATAAAGGCGGAGATTTTATGACGTCGTTTCTGCCAAGAATATTTAGCACGCAAGGCCCTGTCTTGCAGTAGCGAGGGGGAACCTGCTGCTAAGATGGATCCACTGTTACTTTTTTCACTTTGCGTAAACCAAATATCTGATTTCCAATGGGCCCGATTGTAAACCCCATTGTATTGCTGCATGAACGTTAGATCGTTGAACCCCATGCCAGTCATAGTGTAGTCTTGACTTCCCAAGGAATAGGGATAGGTATTACTTGACTCTTGTACTCGTATGAAACTGCGGTAATTAACCTTGCCGAAATGACCGCCATTTAGAACCCCAAAACTCAAGCCCCCTATAGAGGTTAACCCAATCAGGGTTGAAAATTCTCTTTTACCACTGGCCTTCCAATTTAGTGCCAGACCACCAGCCATTCCATTGGAGCCGAAAGACCCTGCGTTTGACCCATCTACAACACTTGAAGGCTGTAAGAGAATACCAGGAACTATACTCAGATCCAAAACGCCGGAAGCCATACTTGAAATATCAATTCCATCCCAAAGGACACGACTTTGACTTGAGTTAGCGCCACCAAGATTAAAAGTAGCGACAGATCCAGGAGCATATTGTCGCAATTGAAAGCGTGAGTCCTTCAGAAGATACTGAGCAGCATTAGATTGAAGTAACACCATTGAATCAGCCGCCGTACGCATTTCTTCCAGCCTAAGTAGGCTTTCGCTAATGGTCGTCGTAGATAAAGTGTCATATGACTGTGCTTGTAAACCTAGAGAGGTTAACAGCACTATCAATACAAATAGTCTTTTCATAGTTCTTTGAAGCACTTGACCCAGAGCACTCATTAAAGTCCAATTCATTGAAGGTCAAGTATTCTGGCTCCCTGCTCCCCCACAACTCCTTCCCGTTTTCACAGTGGTTATATTGTGGGTTCATCACAGATTACAGCTGCTGGCACAGCCCCGGACTAAAACCGGGTTCCTTTTTATGGTTTGTTTCTACAAACCAACCTTCAAATGCAAATATAGATTAACTCAAGCCATCAAAAACAGTCAATGCGCTATTAAACGCATTTTCGATAGATAGAGGATTCAGTACATGTTTATAGTTAGATTCTTCTATTGCAGACAATACCTTTTCTGTGGGCATATTCCCGATCATGGCATCAGATGCAAATGGACACCCTCCATAACCCCTTAATGCGGTATCTATTCGTCTACATCCAGCATCCATTGCAGTTCTAGCCTTATCAGCAGCCTCTTCGTAGGTACTGTGAAGATGTGCACCCCATGGAACATTAGCATGCGCAGTCATTAACTCACAAAGTTCTTTTATGGAGGCTTTATTACCATGTCCAGTGGTGTCGCTTAAGGACACTAGGTCTGCACCGCATTGTTCCGCCTGGTACAAGCGCTCTAAAACCATATCCGTATGATAACTTTCCTGATAAGGGTTTCCAAAAGCCATGCTTAAATACACCACCAATTCTACTTGATGAGAATCAGCCAGGTCTTTGACGCGTTTCAGATCTTCGATTGCACTGGAGATGTTTTTTCGAGAGTTTCTATGTTGAAACTCTTCGCTTACGCTAAAAGGATAACCCCAGGAATCTATGAAGTCAAAATCAGTCGCACGTTTAGCACCACCCTCACTTGCTATGATACTTAATAACTGAGTATCAGATTGAGATCTCGACTCTCTTAACGCAGTAAAGAGCTCCTTAGCATCTACCATTTGAGGCATAGCTCTAGGGCTTACGAAGCTTCCCGCATCAATGGTGTGAAAGCCACAGCTCATTAATGATTGTATATGCTTCACCTTTTCTTTGGTAGGAACAAATTTGTGTAATCCTTGCCAAGCATCACGGGGACACTCCACAATAGAGATAGTGGTCATTATATAGGTTGGTGTAGGTTCTTACCGTGAATTTACAAAGAACGTAGCATTCTACGCACCATTCCGGGACCTTCATATAAGAAACCTGTCCACACTTGTACCAAGTCTGCACCAGCGTCGATTTTCTCTTGTGCATCATCACCCGTAAAAATTCCTCCTACCGCAATAATGGCGACCTCAGGATCCAAGTGTAGGCGTAAATATTTAACGACTTCTGTACTTCGACTGGCTAAAACCTTACCACTTAGTCCACCTGCACCTATCGCTTTTACTAGAGAGGCCTCTGTCTGCAAGCCATCTCTGGAAATCGTCGTATTCGTGGCCACGACACCACTCAATTGAAGTTCATTTATGATCTCTATAATATCGTCAAGCTGTCCTGTTGTAAGATCTGGTGCGATTTTCAATAACAGCGGCTTTGCACCCAGCGCATTGTTTTTTGCTTGAACAGCTTTTAGCAGCTGTTTCAACGGCTCTTTCTCTTGCAACTCTCTAAGATTAGGTGTGTTAGGAGAGCTTACATTAACTACAAAATAATCTACTACATCATGCAGGGATTCTACACCTAGCAGGTAATCCGAAACGGCTTGGTCGTTTGGGGTGATCTTGTTTTTACCAATGTTTCCACCAATAATTAAATCTGTCTTTTTTTTAGCTAGCCTTACAACTGCTTGGTCGAGTCCGCCATTATTAAAACCCATTCTGTTAATGACTGATTCATCCTTAACTAACCTAAATAATCGAGGCTTTGGGTTTCCAAGTTGCGCTTTTGGTGTTAAGGTGCCTATCTCAATAAAACCAAAACCGAATGCAGCCAATTCATTGTAAAGCTTAGCATCTTTATCAAAGCCAGCGGCAAGTCCTATTGGGTTTTTAAACTTTAAGCCCATCACGGTTTTTTCTTTACCCTTGGGTGAACCAAACAAGCCATTTACCAGCGTTTGAACCCCAGGGATTTTAAAACCGATTTTGATCGCTTTGAAGGTGACATGATGCGCCTGTTCAGCATTCATTAGAAAGAGTAATGGTCGAATGAAGCTTTTGTACATGCTTGAATTATTTTAATCGAGCCAAATCTCTCTTGGCATCTTTATCCTTTAATGACTGACGTTTGTCATAATTTTTCTTTCCACGAGCCACCGCAATATTCATTTTAATCCAACCTTTTTCACTGATGTACATTTTTGTTGGAACAATGGTAACCCCCTGGTCAATAAGTGATTTTGATATCTTTTCGATTTCTCTTTTCGAAAGAAGAAGCTTGCGCTCTCTGATTGGATCGTGGTTATTTAAGTTGCCATGAGACCATTCTGAAATGTTCATGTTTTTGATATACAATTCACTATCCTTAATGTAGCAATATCCCTCAGCAATAGATGCTTTACCCATTCGTACAGATTTCACTTCAGTTCCTAATAACTGAATGCCCGCCGTGTAGGTATCAAGCCATTCGTAGTCGAATTTGGCTCTTTTATTTTTGATTTCAACTGTTTTCACAATGCAAAGATAAGTTACTCACGGTCTTTTAACATCGGGACAAAGGCGGCATCTCCCAACACCTTTTGAACAAACTGTCCATCTTGCATTTTTTCAATACGCACCATTTTTTGCGTACCCTCTCCTACTGGAATAATCATTATGCCACCTATGGCTAGTTGTGACAACAAGGCCTTCGGAACAAAGGGTGCTCCGCAGGTAACAATAATGCGTTCGAACGGCGCGAAAATGGGCATTCCTTTAAAGCCATCACCAAATTTCTGCTCAGCGCGTAATCCCAGAGATTTCAATATTCCTTTGGAAAAGTCAAAGAGTTCCTTTTGTCTCTCAATCGTAAACAACTTCACGCCTAAATGAAGTAATACTGCAGCCTGGTATCCACACCCAGTGCCTATCTCTAATACTTTCATACCTGGCTTAAGCTCCAGCAGTTCACTTTGCCAAGCGACCGTGGAAGGATGTGAAATGGTCTGCCCAGCTGCAATGGGAAAGGCCTTATCCTGGTAGGCATGTTGGTGAAAGGTACTTTCAAGGAAGCCGTGGCGTGGGATCTTCATCATAGCTTCTAGGACAACTTCACCAGCTATGCCATTGTCAAACAAGTGTTTGCACATAAGCATTCTTTGGCCTTGAAATATTGCAGAGTCTTCTATTTTCACAACTGAAATGTAAAGGTATGTTGAGATCAAACATGCTATGGGCAGCGCATGTTTTTAACAAAATTGATTCAAGTCTATTACCTACCTTTAAACTCATGAAAAAAAGGGCATTTCTCATTATTGGACTCGCAATAAGTTTACTCGCATTCAACGCTTGTGACACTACGTTAGCTCCAGAAGTTGCTTACATCACCATAGACACCTTAACCGTTAATGCAAACGCATCTCAGGGCACTTCTTCATCTAAACTTACCACCGTTTGGATAGAGCAAAATGGGCAGCAATTGGGGGCATTTATTCCTCCTTGCACCATTCCTGTCCTCGCTGGGGAGGATCAAACCCTAAGAATCATTCCAGGTATTAACATTAATGGAAGTTTCGCACAGCGAAATCAGTATGAGATGCTTTCGCCTAAAACATTCACCTGGGACTTATCTATTGGTCAAGTCAAACCGGTAGGATTAGCTTCCACTACGTTTAACTACAACAATACGTATGAGGTAATCGTCGTTGAAGATTTTGATGGGGTCGGTCTTAATTATCAAAGTACCGCACAAAGTGACACCTCCCTATTGATTACCTCACAAGCAGATGAGGTCTTTGAGTTTCCCGGCGAAATGCCAAATAAGAGTGGGAAATTTGTCCTTGCACCTGTCTCACTAGGAGAGTTTAAAACCCTTCAAGCATTTGAGCTGCCTAAATTTGCCGCTAATGTTTGGATGGAGATTAATTATAAAACAGACGTTCCCTTGACTTTTGGTGTGGTTGCTAATGAACCGTTACAAAGTATCAAAACCCCAGTCGTAACGATATTTTCGAACGAAGAGTGGAATAAGATTTACATCAATTTAGTTACGGAAGTCAGTGGATATCCAAATGCCATCGATTATAATTTATTCTTTGGCGCCATAAATACTACCACCGATACTGCTACCATTTTAATTGATAATATAAAGTTGTTGTATTGAGCACTTCAAAACGTCTTTCTAAAATCCTTCTGAGGGTTTATTTACTTGCAGACCTTATCTCTGGTGCTGCCGCTTATACGGCATTACACATTGTAAGAAAAGTGTTTGTTGAACCTAGTCGTTTTGGGAAGGATTTAGAAATAAAATGGGACCCTACTTTCTGGCTGGCATTAGCAGCTACAGCGCTCATTTATATATGCATTAGCGCTCTTAGCGGAATATATAGAGATCTTACAAGAACTAGTAGGCTTCAGCAGGCATTCAACACAATGGGTGGTGTTATTCTAACCTCAATTGCTCTGTTCTTTCTTATTTTCTTAGATGATTTTGTTAGTGACTACAGCCAGTACTATTTAACCTTAGGGACTTACTCCTTTACTCTTTTAATGATGAGCGGGATTTTTAGGTTCAGCTTAAGTTCTCACGTCAGGGCAAGAATAGATCGGAAGACGCTAACCTTTAAATGTATCTTAATAGGTACTGGAAAAGAAGCTGGTGACCTGTATGAGTCGTTTCAAAGAGATAGAAATAAGGGATACGAGTTTGTTGGTGTAATTACGATCAATGGCGAGGAGATTGACCCTAGACTAAGACTATTGAACCATTTAGGAACTGTAACTCAACTCAAAGACGTTGTCAACGACAATGAAATTGAAGATGTTATAATTGCCTTAGGTGCGGGTTTTAATGATCAAATCACCAGATTAGTGAGCGAGGTTGAGCATCAAGATTTAAGAATTCATGTTTTACCGAACTTGTTTAGCATACTTACTGGTCAGGTTAAAATGGAAAGTTTTGGCAGGTCCCTCATTGAGATTAAGAGGGAGTTGATAAAGCCTCATGTCGCCTTTATTAAACGCGTTTTTGATCTTCTAGTGGCATTTACGCTACTGTTTACCACGTCTCCCCTCCTATTGTTTTCTATACTCATGGTAAGGATTGGCTCAAAGGGTTCCATCTTTTACACCCAAGAGCGTCTTGGTAAGCACGGCAGACCTTTTCAGATTATTAAACTTAGAAGCATGTTTGAAAATGCTGAAAAGTTAGGACCACAGCTTAGCAGTGAGGAAGATCCTCGGATAACTTCTTGGGGGCGGACCATGAGAAAATATAGGTTAGATGAATTACCACAATTCATCAATGTGTTGAAGGGCGATATGAGTATTGTAGGACCACGTCCTGAGCGACGCTTCTTTTTTGATCAAATCACTACTCAAGCACCCCAATATAAATACCTGCTTAAGGTAAAGCCCGGAATAACTTCCTGGGGGATGGTTAAATTTGGATATGCTGAAAATGTAGATGAAATGCTTGAACGTGCTCGCTATGATCTTATCTACACGGAAAACATTACTCTAATCAATGATATAAAAATACTCTTCTATACCTTAGTCATCGTCTTGGAAGGAAGAGGTAAATAAGAACCACAACACAAAATCAATCATGAAGAACATCACCGTTATAGGAGCTGGTACCATGGGAAACGGCATCGCCCATGTATTTGCACAAAGTGGATTTAACGTTCAGTTATTTGATATCTCAGAAGCCGCTCTTGACAGGGCCTTACTGACTATAGGTAAAAACATGGACCGGCAAGTCGCAAAGGAGCGTATTTCCGAGAGCGATAAAAATACGGCTCTAGAAAGACTCAGTATAGGAACAGATCTTGCTAAAAGTGTCTCCCATGCAGATCTTATCGTAGAGGCCGCCACGGAAAACAAAGAAATCAAATTCAACCTCTTTAAGCAATTAGATGAGCTCGCTCCTGCACATTGCATCCTCTCATCAAACACATCCTCTATAAGTATCACAAAGATTGCTGCTCAAACCAACCGACCTGATAAGGTTATAGGCATGCATTTCATGAATCCAGTTCCAGTAATGAAATTGGTTGAAATAATTCGAGGGTACAGTACTTCTGATGAAACTATGAATGCCGTTGTTGAAATGAGTACTTCTCTTGGTAAAGTACCCGTTGCTTGTAATGACTACCCTGGTTTCGTTGCAAACAGAATCTTAATGCCCATGATTAATGAAGCTATTATAAGCCTTCACGAGGGCGTAGCTGGAGTCGAGGAAATTGACACTATTATGAAGTTAGGAATGGCCCATCCCATGGGACCTCTGCAACTGGCTGATTTCATTGGACTAGATGTTTGTTTGAGTATCATGAATGTCTTGTATGAAGGCCTAGGAAATACTAAGTATGCACCATGTCCACTACTGGTAAACATGGTTAACGCTGGAAAATTAGGCGTAAAGTCAAGCGAAGGATTTTATGACTATTCTAATGGAGTAAAGAATGCTACAGTTAGCAAACAATTCGTTTAATACCTATTAATTTATTATGAAAACAAACACATTAACACTTGCATTGATTATTGGTTTCCAGTCTTTTGGACAGGTAGACTTAATCAATAAAATTAAAGATAACGGTGCTGATTCACCGCTAACTTATCAATGGGAAACCGTGGTTGACATTGAGGCTACGCCCGTTAAGAATCAGGGTTCATCAGGCACGTGCTGGTCTTATGCAACCACTTCTTTTGTTGAGAGTGAAATGATCAGAATGGGTAAAGACCCTATTGATCTATCCGAAATGTTTACGGTTCGTAAGGTATACGAGGATAAAGGTGTAAAATATGTTCGTTTACACGGATACTTAAATTTTGCTCAAGGTGGCGCCTTGCCAGACGTGATGTACGTTATCAAACATTATGGAGCTGTCCCCCAAGAAGTTTACAGTGGACTTAACTATGGTAGTGAGATAAACCGTCATGGTGAAATGGAAGGTTCATTGAAAGGGATCCTTGACGCGGTTATTGAAAATAAAAATGGAAAGCTATCTACCAGCTGGAAGCAAGGTTTCGATGGTGTTCTTGACGCTTATTTAGGAGATGACCCTGCCCAATTTGGATATAACGGTGAGACTTATACGCCCAGGACGTTTGCGGATGAAATCGTAGGTGTTGACCCTGACGATTATGTGCAGCTAACTTCATGGACGCACTTTCCATTTTACGAATCTTGCCAAGTGCAGGTTCCAGACAACTGGACTTGGGGTACTTCTTACAACCTTCCCCTAGAGGAGATGATGGAGGCTACTGAAGGTGCGCTTACAGACGGGTTTCCAGTAGCATGGGCTTGTGACGTTAGTGACAAAGGCTTCTCTATCAAAAATGGCATAGCGGTAATGCCTAATCAAAGTTGGAAAGAAATGTCATCTGAAGAAGCACAAGCCGTTTATTCTGGTCCACATTCTGAAGCTACAATCTCTCAGGAAATGCGTCAAGAGCAATACGACAATTACTTGACTCAAGATGACCATGGTATGGTATTACAGGGTATAGTTAAGGATCAGGATGGTAATCCATTCTTTATCGTTAAGAATTCATGGGGAGATATTCCTAACGAATTCAAGCCAGGTTACTTATACGCCTCTGACAGCTATGTTCGTCTAAAAACAATAAGCGTTATGATGCATAAGGATGCACTACCAAAAAGTTTACGTAAAAAATTAGGTATATAGATACTTATCACCTCCATCAAAACCGTTACTCACCTAGGGTAACGGTTTTTTTATGCGACAAACTCTTGAAAATAACGTAAACCAATAACGCTATACCCATTCCTAAAGCTGCTCCAGCCAGAACATCAGTAATCCAGTGAACCATGAGGTAAATCCTGGAAAAGCCCACTAGAGAGGCTGCTAATGCGCAAACCACTTGAATTGCTGGTCGCTTAAAGTTTAGTGCTAGTAAGGTGAACAACATAAATGCCGTGGTGGTATGTCCACTTGGAAATGCAAAGTGCATTGGAATACTCTGTCCAATATCTAAGAACGTTTCGTTATATGGTATGACAGACATAGGACGTGGCGAATCTGAAAATATTTGTCTTTTCAACACTTGTACGAATACTGCCGATAGTAAACCACCCAAGGCAAAGCTCCATGAGAACATATATCTCTTATGATAGACGCCTAAAGCCATAATGACGACAATCAGATAGGCTTCCCCCCAATGTGTGATTAACCCCATTACTGTGGCACCTGTCTTATTATAAACAGCATGATGTATAGCGAGCTGCGCATCTAATTTATCTGGGAACAGTAACAAAAAAATCCCGCAGAACATCATAAACAGTCCTGCGGGAATTAAGAAATATAGATTGTGCTTCATTAAGCGCCAATAAGATGTTGTAATTCGTGTATCTGGCTATCCCACAGAAGTTTAGCTTCCTCAATATCATCGCTGTCTGCAAAGTCAGTCACAATTATTGAGGTATCGTTTGTCAGTGCATCCAATTCAATACGAAACTCAAAGTAAGTATCTAAACCATCCTCTTCATCGCTTATCCAACGAAACCTAACCAAACGATCTTGTTGTTTTTTAAGTAGTCGGGCTTGTTCCTCTGAACCATCCCAAAAGAACGTGAACAATTCCGAGCGAGAGTTAACATCGTCGCAGAACCATTCGCTCATTCCAGATGGAGTGCTCAAAAATGGAAACAACATCTTAGGTGACGCTCTTAGTGGAAATTCTAACTCGAACTTTTCTTTTTTCATGGTGTCTGCCGTTTTAATAGGCTTTGCAATATAACATCTTAGTGTTAATAGACAAGTAATTCAGAGGAAAGACCTCGAGAAAAATGAATAATCAGAGATTAACCCTTAGCGCTTATTTCCTTAAGCTGAATGACACCCGCGGCGTGAAGTAACTTCATAATAATAAAGGTCACATCAATTTCATGCCATTTGACACCAAAGTTAGCACTGTTGGCATTCTTATGATGGTTATTGTGGTAAGCCTCACCCATCATTAGGAAATCAAAAGGAAAGAGATTTTTACTGGTATTGTCCATCTTATAATTCACATAACCATAGACATGAGCGAACCAATTGATAATCGCACCATGTATGGGTGCCATTAACAGAATCACCGGGAATAAAAGCCACTCCCACCATGTACTGGCAAACACTAAAAAAACGGATGCATAAACGCTAATCCAGAGCAAACGAGAGAACCGAGAACTGGCAAAGCGATCAAAAGACTTCCATTGTGGAACATTCTGAGTAAAGCGTTGATCGACATCAACACGCATCGTATTAATGTCCTGATAAGTATTGCGTGTTTTCCACATCATTGCAAATAAGTTTGCATCATGAGAGGGAGAGTGCGGATCATTCTCCGTGTCTGTATGTGCATGGTGCATGCGGTGCATTACTCCATAACCATAGGCGCTCAAGTAACTTGAGCCTTGAAAAAACCAAGTTAAAACGAAGGCAAGACGCTCCATTCTTTTTGACATTGTAAATACTTCATGTGCCGCATACCTGTGCAGAAAAAACGACTGAAAAAACAATCCTCCATACCAGAGGATTAAAACAAAAATTATAATAGTCATATGTGATTTTAAATTTGATAGGTAGAAATCAGCTAATTTTTAGTTAACAGAAGAGTGCGTAAAAGGTTCTTAGTTCAAGGTCAATTCCAACTAACACTTACTGCGCCTGATGATCATTAGGTTACGTTTATATAGCGAACCAAGTAAAAAAGGCAGAACATAACAACCATAAACATGATGGCGTTTTTATACTTTTTAAACATAGCGTTAGTCCATTCGTTTCCACCCCACATTATTCTGAAAAATTAAATATCAATATATAGATTGCAGGAATAATATGAGGAGAGTATATGAAAGAAAAAAGGGCGGTTGAGCCAACCATAGCCTACCTACCCTTTTAACAAAATAGGGTGTGATGCCCTACCGTGTAAAGGTATATAAAAACAAATGATTAAGTCCTCTTAAGGAAGAACATCTGGTTTGAGTACTGTTTTTCGAATTCCAACAAAAACCAATATGAAAACGGAATACATAATAAAAAATGGAATTACATAGGCCTGTAGTTTAAAAGCCAACATGACTGCCATAATTAGTAGTTGGAAACCCAAACCATAAAGAGAAATCAGCGTCATAAACCATTTTGGAAAGGGCTTACTGTCACTCGCGTTTTTATCCATGACATACATGATTTTATCAAATGTGATATATAACACGTCATAAATCTTATAAAATACATTCACCATCTTTTGACTCTCCCCTTTTAAAGCCTTTGGAGCAGCATCCTCAAAAACTCTACTTGTAGAATCTCCGTTAACGGAATTTCGTAAAATGACATAGTAGTAGTTGTAGACAGTTCCTTGAAGTTGAATTGCGAAAAAAGCAATTAACATCAGGGTTAATGGACCTCCTGTAATATGATTAAAAGCTAGTAAAAAGAAGAAATTAAGAATGATGTCTGCTATTGAATCGTAATATCTCCCTACATAAGAAGGTGTGTTTTTTAACCGCGACAACTCACCATCAGCGGCATCCAAAATAGATTTCAGTATAATGAAGATAGCAGCTGCAACATAGTATTCATGGAGCATGAGTCCCATTGCAATGAGTCCAGCCACTATAAACATGGTCGTGACATGGATTGCAGTAAAGCGAGTATACTGAAGCTGTTTAGCGATCCAATGACCAGCAGAGCGTCCATAGTCCGACAAGTCTAAAAACTGGTATTCTTTCGGGAGTTTTGCCATTCAAGGATTATGTGATAAAAATTACAGCTCCCCAAAAGTAGTCTAGAGACTAACGACATTGATAAAATCCACCCTTTATTTGGACTAGTAAGAATTATCCTTTACTTCTATTACTAATTGTCTCAACATTTTTAAGTCAATATCCTCTAGCTTATTTATATGAAGACATCCTTTTCCCCATTCTACAAAGGACAGGTGTCTTAATCAGCTTGATAACAATTGCAGGAAAATAGCAGAAAGATTGAACGAAGCTATAGAAACTTCAAATCAATAAGTAGGCTCTCTACTCAAGCTACAGCAGGCAATGGCACATATTGAGAAAGTATCCCTCATCTATTTAAGCGGATTAGAAGTAATGCAAATGGATGTTGAGGACTTGTCAGAGTCGTGCATTCACAATGAAATAGGAAGTTAGATTAAGTTCCTTAGTTTTCCTTCAAAGCAATAGTATAGCGCACAAAATCAGTTATTGATTATTCCAATATGTTTGCAAGGACATTATAGTATCTGTTTGCAATAAATTCGGCACCTGCTTCATTGTAATGTACATCATCTGCCAGTAAACCGTCACTAAAACCCATAAACATATCTACTACAATGACCTGCGATGAATCTGTACTTTGGCCGGCTGCAATATTTAAAACTTCTTGCTGCATTTGCTCAAAAAACTCCGTTAATTCTGTAGTCATTATATCAGAATGACCGGGAGCCATCTGCTCAATAATAATTGTAACGTTGGAATTGTCAGCTTGAAGAACATCAATTATTGAATTGACATTAGAAACAGCTTGTGAAAAAGGTAATTCCGTAAGTGCATCATTACCGCCTGGTGAACTTATTAAGACAATATCAGGAGACCCAGTTTGACTTAACCAATAATCAAGTCCATCTAATATTTCACCGGAAGTCCAACCACCTCTCCCTTCGTGGTCAGTATCAAATTCAGCACCATTAAAAGACGGATAATTACCATTATCAGATTGAACTCCGATAAAGTCAAAAGTCCAATTGTTGTCTTTTAACTCTTTCCAAAGATCAAACCTGTAACTTTCAAAATCAGGTCTTGCCCCTTCTACTCTTGACGCTCCTAAACACATTATTTTATTAATGGATGTACTAATTGGTTTGGGGCTAATGTCATCAGCATTGTCACAAGCGAAGACTAAAAAAGCAGAAAGAAGAAGTAATTTTTTCATTGCACTGGAATTGAACTCTAAAACTAAGAAAACGTCTCTTACTTACTTACTTACTTACTTACTTACTTAC
>OJIV01000013.1_pt1 | contig 84660 bp, 69 predicted proteins | sample 1595861 | NCBI WGS metagenome assembly OJIV01 (sample SAMN05416883, study PRJEB24817) | seawater metagenome | isolation source: Sea water | place: Canada:Atlantic | collected 2013-11
TCTGCCTGTCTCGTGGGCTCGGAGATGTGTATAAGAGACAGACCTCAGACTGTGTACGTGCCGTTTCCAATAAAGGGCCTTTTCCTGGTATCATATCTACTTTGAGACCTAGGCTTTGAGCGATGACAAGAATATCTGAAAATAATATAGCTGCATCTACACCTATTTGGTCTACTGGCATCACTGTAATTTCTCGAGCAAGATCAGGATTTTGAACACGTTCGAAAAAACTATACTTTTCCTTTAGTTTCATGTAATCAGGTAAATAACGGCCAGCTTGACGCATAAACCAGACTGGAGGTCTCTCTGTCTTTTCCCCAGAAAGGGTTCGTAGAAAAAGATGTTGTTCTATCATTTTTTAGTGGGATTTATTAGTTTTAGGACTTCCGTAAAGGTTGAGATATCTGAGTAGGAAGTATTATGGAACCCGAAAGCTTTGCAGGCTTTGGCAGTAGCTGGACCTATAGTTGCTACTGGAGTTTCACGCGAAATCTTATTGTAACGCAGAATACTTTTAATACCGAGAGGGGAAAAAACAGCTATTGCATCCCACTTTTGTCGAGAAAGCCTGGTAAAAGCAGCGTTGTTTGTGTACGTTATACAGCGTTTTATTTGATGAGACTCCCAGTCAGCTGATGTGTTTTTCGCGCCATAATAAGTAATCGAATTGAGTTGTTTTTCATCTATGTAATTCAAAACCTCGTCACTGCTCGCAAAAGTTTTCAGTACTCCTGTGTACTTAGATTTACGGAGTACTTCATATGCTTTGTTTCCTATGCAAAATCCATATTCTGGTAGCTCTTGAGCCTTTAGTAAAAGTTGTGTTGCTCCAAAGTGACTCCCAACAATAAAAAAGGAGCTTTTATCTACAGAGAAGGTTTTTGGAAGTAAGGTTAAAACATTTATGTCATGAAGCTTTAGCCCCATTAAAAGCCCCTGTTGCCGTTGTTTCGGGGTTATTTCCTTCAGGCAAAGAACATCAATTGGCTGATTTACTTTTATCTCCTGCATAATCTGCTGACCACCGTTCTCAAGAAGAATGTCGGCAAAATATTTTCCTGCAGTTTTCCATTGTTTTGGATTGATTAGTCTTTCTATGCAAACTCGTTTTCCCCCATCCTCGGTTAGAAGTATTCCTTGAAAAAACCACTCCACTCCAATAGTGGTTACCAAAGCTCCAAGTGGCGATGCACATCCTGCCTCCACGTTACTCATAAAGTCTCTTTCGATAAATGTTTTTCGATATGTTTCTCTATGATTCAACGGAGCGAGTAGCTCGTTAAGAGATTTGGATTGTCTTCCTATGACGGCGATTACTCCTTGCGCTGGTGCTGGAATCATCCATGTGAGCAATGTTGCGTTTGACGGAAGTAGATTGAGCCGTTCCAGACCAGGTGCTGATACGATACCGCCACCAGAATTCTTAATTTTATCTAAACGGGTATTCATGTTTCCTCGCAAGTTCTGGACTCTATGATGAGGATATTTACTGAGCCATTGAGCCTTTCTGCGAGGAGATCCTGAGAGTATGGTGATTGGACTGTCAAGATCTAAAGCGTCTTCTCCAGGAACGAATGCGTCGTAATACCCATCTCGAGGTAAGACTGCAAGAAGCTCTAGCCCTTCAGGTAGTGTAGTAGGGTAGTCCTTAAAACTATGAATACCGATGTCAGCGTTACCTGATAAAATACAATCGTCGAGCGCTTTAGTGAAAACCCCAGTTTGACCCAAATTATGAAGTGCCGTATTCTGATCCTTATCTCCTTTGGTGGTAACAGGAACCAATTCTACTGATAACTCAGGGTAATTCCGCTTGAGTTCAGCTATGACGGCATTTGTTTGGTAAAGAGCTAGTTCACTAGTTCTGCTTGCTGTTTTTAAACTGTATTTAATCACGTAACCATTTCTTTAACCGATACATCTGCTTTGGGTCGCGTCTAACTGATTCAAATAGTCGACTCTCTATTTTGGAGCTGAGGCGTTCAATTTGCTCCGGGTCTTTTCTAGCTTTTATCCATTTATCCTCAAGGCTGTCTTGAACTTGCTGAATGAACGGTACTGCTCTTTGAGCGCGCTGTGATTGTCTGAATTTTTCGATGTCTTCTTGGAGTATTAATCTGACCTTAGGTAAGGAATTAACCCTTGAGGATAATTGTTTTTCGATAAAGCTGGAAATATCGTCGACATTTACCAAAGTGACTCCGGGAACATCCCCTAATGAAGGATCTAAGCATGTTGGTACACTAAGGTCAATAAAAACTGTAGGATGTTCGCGTTTTAAATCGCTACCTGATAAAATATATTGCGGTGACTTTGATGCACAGATAACAGCATCAAAAGATTCCAAAGCATTTTGCCATTTTGACCACGGTAAGAAACCAATATTCTTCCTATCAGCAGTGATTTCTGCAGTTTCATCGGTACGATTAGTTATTGTTATATTCTTAGACCCCCTTACAGAGATCAAGTTATCAAGAGTTTTGTGCCCGATCTCACCTATACCGACTATCAGTATTTTAGCCTGATTAAAATTGGGCAAAGCGAATTGAAGAAATCTTAGTGCGGCATAACTAGTTGAAGAAATACCTGATGAAAAATCAGTTTCATTTTTAACTCTTCTACTAAAATGTATGGCATTATTCATTCCTCTTTCGATATCCCCATTGGATACACCATGGGCTTTTGAGAATTGGAATGCTCGCCTAAGTTGGCCTATGATTTCAAAATCTCCTAGTATTTGACTATCCATACCAGCACCCACCTCAAACAAGTGCATAACAGCTTTTATTCCTATGCACCTGTAGCCCACTTCTAAAATATCTCCTCCGTTAGACATAGTAAACATAAAGGCTTTCTCGACTCTTTCCGGGTGCTTACCATGTAGAAAAAAAGTTGTTCTGTTACAGGTGCTCACGATAAATCCAAAACATTCGTGTTTAGGAAGAACAACTTCATAAAATAGTTTAAGGTCCTCATCTGAAAAGACAAATTTTTGTCGCTCTTCAACTGGCGAATTATGAAATGAAACTCCAAAGGAATACCAGGAATGACCAATCATGTATAAATATAATTTGAGTGCAAAATTATTAGCTACAGTGAATTAAAAGTGTCGCCATACGTTAAAAAACCATCGATAATATAGAACTCTATTGAAATAGCGTTGTTGCTATGATATATTTGCTGAAACGAATAAAAAATGTCGATAAACAACGTAGTTTTTATAGGAAATACCGACAAACGATGTTTTGAAGAACGCTTTGCAGATAACGGAATGTCATTGTTTCTGAGTAGTGATACTAGAAATGCAATCAGTGATATTGAACTAAGTATACCATTTGGTGTAGTACAGTTTTATTTTGCTCTTGAAGGCCCCTTAAATTTTCACTTTGGTCCTCAATATTCCAAACAGCTTTCTGAGGGTAATTATTATTTCATGTATAATCCTGAGAAGGAACTTGATTTTACAATCAAGACTGATAATGGTGCACGTTGGGTGGCTATGTATACCACTATTGATGAACTACATGGTTTATTTGTTGATACAGGAAGCCTGTTACCCTTTTTAAAAGGAGAAAATGCCAATAAGCCCTTGTATGACGAGAAAGAACTTCTCTCTCAGGTGAAGTGGACTTTGGAAAGTCTTTTTACATCTGATCTTAGTCCCCAGTCTTTGAAAATATTTTCTCGTGGAAAAATATTTGAGGTTATTGCTTTGCACTTTGATCAGAAAAACGAGGCCAATGCAGCCTGTCCATTCCTACGAGACGAGACTATTAGATTAAAAATAAAACAAGCTAAGCAGGAGCTTGTAAATCGTATGACTGCTCCGCCCTCAATAGCTCAATTAGCGATAGAAGTGGGTATTAGTGAATATAAGCTCAAGAGTGGTTTTAAAGAAATGTATGGTAATACTGTTGGGGGATACTTATTAGATTACAAGATGAATAGTGCGAAAACGCTTCTTGATCAAGGTCGTTCACAAGTTAGTGAGGTCGCTTATGCGTTAGGATATGGAAGTGCTTCTCACTTCATATCGGCTTTTAAGAAAAAATATGGAATTACACCGAAAAAGTATGTTCAGCAATCATGAGTAAAGTAGCGTTATTAATTAATTTGGGTTCGCCAAAAAGTCCTGGAGTTAAGGACGTCAAGGAATATTTAGGAGAGTTTTTAATGGATGATCATGTTATCGATGTTCCTAAAATCCCAAGATGGCTCCTTGTTAAGGGCATCATATTGAATGTACGCCCTAAGAAAAGCGCAGACGCCTACAAGAGCATTTGGTGGGACGAAGGTTCCCCGTTAATAACGCTTTCCGAACGATTAGTAAAAAAGGTGCGGGAACATAGTCTTTACGAAACATATTTGGCAATGCGTTATGCTGCGCCGAGTATTTCGAATAAACTGAAAGAAATACACGACAAACACCCTGACTTAGAAGAGTTATATGTGGTTCCTTTATATCCGCATTTCGCTATGAGTTCATATGAATCTGTTGTTGACCGTGTCAAAGAGATTGTCGAAAAGGAATATCCGGGATTAAAACTAAAGTTTAAGAAACCCTGGTTTGATGAAGAAAGTTACATTCGGATTTTGACTAAGAGTATTTTTGAAGTATTGCCTAAGGATCACCACTTACTGTTTAGTTATCACGGTATCCCTGTTCGTCATTTGCGTAAAAGTGACTCTACATCATGTCATTGCTATAAGCGTGAAAACTGCTGCACAACTCCCTCCGAAGCACATGGAACATGCTACAAACATCAGACTACAAAAACAACTGAACTTGTAGTGAAGGCTCTGGGGCTTGAAGAAAATCAATACAGCACGTCTTATCAAAGTCGTCTTGGTCGAGACCCTTGGATAGAACCCTATACAGCAGAACGTTTGGAGCAGTTCCCCAGTGAAGGAAAAGATAAACTAGCTATAGTTTGCCCTGCCTTTGTATCTGATTGTCTGGAGACTTTAGAGGAAATAAATATAGAAGGCAGGGAGGAGTTTTTAAGTTTCGGTGGAACATCTTTTGTTAGTATTCCGTGCCTTAACGATAGAAATGATTGGGCTCAACTTGTAGCTGAATGGATTAACAAGGGAGCGCTTTGATGCCTGAGAAAATACCACTACTTATTCTTGGTTCTGGCGCAGCAGGAATGGGTGCGGCATGGAAAGCTAAAACGGCTGGAATCGAATTTAAGATTATTGATGTTTCAGATCATGCCGGGGGAATGTTGCAGACAGAATATTTGCGCGGACACATTTTAGATCAAGGACCAAGCAGCTGTGTTCAGAGTCCTTTATTGCTAGAATTCTTAAGTTATCTCGGTATTTCAGATCAAGTTGTTACGGCTTCTGCAAAGGGTAAAAAAAGATATATATATCAGCGAAATGGAATTAAACCTGTTCTTGGGTTAAAAGATATATTCTTAGGAAATTGGATGTCTACTAAAGGTAAGCTTAGGCTTTTAATAGAGCCGTTCTGCAAAAAAGGCATCGCTAATGATGAGACGGTTTATGATTTTCTGAAACGGAGAATAGGGGAAGAAGCGGTAAACAAGCTTGTAGACCCCGTGCTTGGTGGTATATATGCTGGAGACATCAAAAAACTAAGTGCATTAACGGTCTTAAAATCAATGAAGTTAGGTGAGCAACGCTATGGATCGCTGCTTAGGACAGTGCTTAACAATAAATCTTCTCCACGAATTATAACTAATATTCAAGGTGGTTTCTCTTCTATTGGACATGCATTTGAGGCAAAGTTTAAAAATGAATGTATGCTCGGACACAAAGTAGAAGGAATAACGTCTTTAAGCTCGGGATTCGAGGTCATAGTCAACGGCAAGCGGATTCTGTGCGAAAGAATTGTATCTACTCTACCAACTTATATTTTGGCAGATGTAATCTCCTCAGTCTCCTTGAAAACACACCTCAATAAACTATCGTATGCACCCTTATGCACAAGTTTTTACAGCTTGGACGGTGATTGTGACATTGCTGATTCAGCTTTTGGCATATTGATTCCATCGGAGTTAAAAAAGATAATTAAAGGTATATTATTCGTTAGCAATATTTTTCCAGGAAGATCAAATGATGGAGAAAGTAATATAACCGTGTTTCACTCTAAATCTCCAAACGAAGAAGCCATTAATATTGAATTAGAGCAAATCTTAGGCAAGCAGCAAATTTCGTTATTGGCTCAACGGACGTGGGAAAACGCTATTCCTCAATTTGAACTTGGATTCCAGGATTGGAAACGGCATCTAAAGGAAACAATTCCTGAGGGGTTGTTTCTTGCTGGAAATTATCTAGGTAAGGTCGGAGTATCTGATGTCTTAGAAAGCGGTTATGACTTACGTTTATAACCGTAAAAACTGACAAAATAAACACCAGAGAAAATGGCAATGCCTCCGATGAGCATATGAATATTCCATGATTCGCCTCCATAGTAAAGACTCAACAGACTAGCGAACAGCGGTTGCAAATAGATATAGGCACCTACGGTTGAGGGATGCAACGTCTTTAATGCGATAATATTTCCAAGGTAAGTAAGGAAGGTAGTTCCAATTATCACAAAGACTACAGCCCAAACAATAGAGCTGTCCCATAGTGACCAATCGATCTCTAACAACTGAGGTCCTCCAAAAGGAAGCACAAAGAGTACCCCAAAAGTGAACACCCACCTGATAACAAACAAGGCGTTGTATTTGGACATGAGAGGCTTGATTAATACCAAGTACACAGCGTAACTACTTGCGTTAATGAGCACGAAAAAGTTCCCCTTGGCAACATCACTTTCAAAGAGTCCGCTAAGGTCAAATCCAGCACCTGAAAAAATCAGCCAAAACGCCCCCAATGCCCCTAGTAGAATCCCCAATATCTTAGGCATTGTAATACGTTCTTTTACCAATATTGCGCCAGCAACGAGCACTGCAATTGGTCCGCTTACCATCATGATTGAGGCATTTACTGGTGTTGTCATTTTTAGTCCTTCGAAAAAGAAGAGCATGTTAGTTGTGACCCCAAAGGCTGCGCAGGTGGCCAGAAGTAATCGGTCTTTGATAGGTATGCTGAGGAATCTATCTTTCCCAGAGAATGGACTCAGAGCCCAAAAGAGCAGTGCCGCTCCGGTAACTCGAAATTGAATAAACGCTCTCGGGGGCACGGCACCTGTCATTGCGCCCTTGGCAATAAGAAAAGATGACCCGTAAATAATGGCGACTCCCAAAAGGGCAAAGTGTGCTATGAATAATGCGCGCGAAGAGCTCATTTAGTGGCTAAGAAAGTACGTGCAGCGTCTACGACTTTTGTACTATTTCCAATGAAGATTTGGTCTTCAAAAACTAGAACAGGACGCTTTAAGAAGGTGTATTCACTAAGAATTAAACCACGGATGTCCTCCTCGCTTACGTTCCGTTCTTTCAATTTTAATTCTTTGTATTTGCGCGCACGTTTGCTAAAGAGTAACTCTGCGCTACCTGCCTGTGCAATCATAGCGTCCACTTGTGGAGGCGTCATAGGTACTGTTTTAATGTCCTGGAGTGATACCCCCTCTGTATTCCAAGAATTTAGAATGCGTTTACAGGTATCACATGTACTTAGGTAAAAGATGCGTTTCATGGAATGGGATTATTGTGCAAGCCAAGGGTATGGATCTTGAATATTAGCGTCTTTCCAAAGTCCAAACTGAACCATGGTTTTCCCTTCTTCATCCGTAAATGCTGTTCCGATAGGTTGCTTGAGGCTAATTGTGTCACCTGCCTTCACCTTCACCGAGACTAAGTTGCTGTAAACCGTGAAGTAGTTACCGTGTCGGATAAGCACCATAACGTTAGCACCTGGAATAGGGACTACGGAACTTACCTCTCCTTCAAAACAGGCACGAACCACGGCATTATCTTCTGTCGTAATTTCTATATGAGGATTGTCCACGATGATACCTTTTACAACGGGATGGGGATGTTTGCCGAATTTACCTGTTACAATACCCCGCTCAACTGGCCAAGGGAGTGCACCTTTATTAGAGGCAAAGTTATTCGCAAGTGCTCGTGCTTCAGGTGTCATTGCAAAAGCGGGTCCGTCATCTCTAACATCCATCCCTTTTGCTTTTCGTGCTTTGTCAATAAGCTGCGTAATAGCCTTACTTGAGGTTCGTGAGCTATAGTCTTTCCCTTTTATGAGTCCCAGTTCTTTGGCTTCTTTTTCTAGTGCATTTCGCTCGGCACGCTCTTTTGCTTTGCGCATTTCTTCCGCTATGATACGTTTGATTTGCTTTTCTAATTGCTGGGCCTCTCGCTGTTTCTTATTGATATCCTTTTTTAAGTCACTTTCTTTAGACTGAAGCGTCGCGACAGTGTTCTGTTGCTCTTGCGCATCAGTTAGCAGTGCTATTTTCGCTTTTTTTTGAGCCTGTTGTACAGCAGTTTTTTCTATTTTCTTAGCGATGAGCATCTTTTTTTCACGTGCTAAGTTTTCTTGTGCCAGGTGAATTTGTCCAACTTGTTGTTCCCTGTATCGCGTCATGTCCTTGAAATACTGCAATCTTTTCGCTGCTTGAGCGAATGAATTGGAACTCAGAATGAACAACACTTGATCAGTAGGCTGTAAATTATGTTGCGCGAGCTGAATCAGTTTGGCGTAGTCTGACTTCAAAGAGTCTATCTGTATTTCAAGTGTTTTTATTTCGCGCTCTTTCACCGCGACTTCCCGATCAATTCCTCGAATTTGCCGCGACATATTCACGATCAATTTCTCTCGAGATTCTATTTTTTGATTTAGGGTTTGAAGCTCAGTGATACTGGCGTCTCTGTTGTTTTGTGTTTTCTTCAACAAGGTGTTGGCCAGGTCAATTTGATCTTGAAGCAGCACTTTTTGTCGCTGTAACTCCTCCTTCGTTTGCGCATTTAAGGCAATCGAGAAAATAAGGGCGATATAAAAGAGGAGCGCACGCACTAGATATTAAAAGGGGTGTTATAAGGTCCCTCAGTGCGAATTTCAGTGATTTCTATGAGTACACGGTATTCGGGTTTACTTTTCAGAGTAACCACCATTTCTGCAGGATATCCGGTTCTAACATCCACCTTTGTATAGTCGATGTTTACAACCTCATCCTTATCCTCTATAGTTACGTGCCGCATGCGTAAATCAGGATCAAGGGATACGGTTACCTTCCTTCCAAGAGAGAGAGAGTATTTAGTCACCCAGGTATCCGAAGCATTGTGAAAACGATATCTCATCGCGGTCTCGGTTCCAATAAGCTGGCCACGAAGTAGTTTGTTTAAATATTCAAAAGGGATGTCAATACCGGTAATGGTGGCAAGGTCGGCAGCGGAGCCTGTCCACTCCATTCCTAATAGCGTTGAGGTGAATGCAGCACTGTCTCTAATAACAATAGCTTTTCCAACCCGTAATCCGATCATGTCATCACTTATTGCCGCCCAGAGAATACTGTCTTGCTTAGAACGAATTTGCACGCGAAACCGTTGCTCTCCGTCAGGCGTATTTGCTGATATCTTAGTAAAAGCTTGTGTCCAACTAAACTTGTCTTCAACTATTATTTTACGAGAAGTTCCTTCACCAATGTTTTCTCTGCGCAAAGGTTTTTCAGGTGAAATGGTTCGGCCACAATTGGACAATAGAAAAGCTCCCCCCAAGAAAAGGAATAACTTCCAAAAGCGATATGTAGTACCAATTTTCAACGTTCGTTTTTACCTTCTATCTCATTTGCTCTAGAACGGTACAGGACCGATTGCTCCTTATTTCCCAGCGCTTTTTCAATGGCTGCGGCATGGCGAAAAATTACGGCGTCAGGCTTCGTGCGAAGCAGCTGTAAAGCTAAGCCCATTTTAGTCTGAGCTTCACTGAACCGATTCATTTTATACAAGACCCATGCCCAAGTGTCAAGAACAGTTGGGTCAAGTGCACTTTTATCATTGCTTTCCTCTACTAATTCAAGCGCATAGTGTAGTTTGACTCCTCGTTTCCCCAACTCCCAAGCGTAATTATTGAGGGTACCAGCATCACGATCGATGGACAGACTCAGCTCATAGTTTTTGATACCTTCCGAGACGCTGTCTAAGGCAAAATAAGAATGTGCTGCGAGGTCTAAGAGCCACTTTTTTGTGGAAGGAATTAGGCTCTTTTGAGCATGCTCAGCCGCTAACGGAGCACACCTTGCCCAGTCTTTCCACTGGTAGTAAGAAAAGATCACATACTGTTGAATTTCCTCTTCTTGAGTATAATGTTCTTGTAGGTCATCCAGTACCTCTATGGCCAGTTCCTTTAGGTCCGCCTCTTCTGCTATGGCCAACAGTTGCTGGTAAACTTCAATGGCGTCTAAACCTTTTTCAATAGCACTACGATACGACAGAGCGCTCGCCTCAAGATCCCCCTCAAAAAGAAACTTTTCAGCTTCTAATAAATCCCATGCACCCTCACTGCCGTGTAAAATCTTAGTGTATTCCCAAGAACGATTGACCATGGAGATCATGCTAGAATCTTTCTTTGACCCCTCCCATAAGCTAAGCAGAACAGGCGCTTTATCTTGAAGCGTAAGTCCTGGGTAGCGCAATGCCTTTTCTAAATAAATAATACTGCCTTCTAAATCCCCTTTTGACTGAAGTACTCGTGCCATTTCCATCGCAATTGGTGCGTTTTCAGGAAATTTGGATACGGCGCGCTTCAGCACCTTTATTGCTTTTTTGGATTGCCCGTTTCCGTCATAGAATTGCCCTAACAGTCCTAGATATTCCACGCGTTGCGGCTGTGTCTCCGATGCAAGTCGTAGCACTTTTTCTGCACCTTTTATATCATTCGCCTGCAGGTATAAGCCCATTTTTTGTTTTACCGTTTCGGGTGTCATTCCAAAAAGATTCTCTAAGCTTTCAAGAATTGAAATGGCCTCTTCCGTGAGGCCAGCGGCGCGGGCGCTTTGAAGGGACTCTTGCAGATATTCCAACTTATCTGGTCGTAGTTCCTGTAAGGTGCGGAACGATGCTAGCGCGGTCGTGAAATCACCTAATTGTCGGGCATTTTGCGCTTGCAAACGCCAGATCCATTCGTTGTCAGGATGGGCGATAGTGCCCCGCGCTAAAAGCTGCTGTGCAGCTAAATAATCGGCTTGTGCAAACATGATTCGCGCCAGCTGATAAAGTGCGGTTTCGTTCTCGGCGTCTTGTTTAAGCATGCGCTCATATGACTGCATGGCGAGCCCCGTGCGGCCGGTGATACGAAAGGTCTCCGCCTGGTAAAAAAGCTCCGTTAACACAGAAGGCCCCTCTTTCGAAGGGCCTTGCGCATGTGAGGTTGCTGTAAAAAACAACGCCAAAAGGGCAAGCAGCAGTTTTTGCATTAGTCCATCCTTGAATAATCCCCTAAAGATAGTGAAGTCCAGTTTCCGTCCACATGAGCTTGATTACCGATCATACTATCATTTAACGTTATGTTTTTGATGGTTGAATGGGTCTGAATTAGTGAGCCTACGATGGTCGCGTTTTCAACAATACAATGGTCACCTAAACTAACATTAGGACCGATTTTTGCGTTTTTCAAGACCACGTTTGAGCCTATAAAACAAGGCTCAATAATCTCTGAATTTTCAATGGTGACATTTTCACCTCGAAGTTCTGGTAGGTTCTTTAAATAGCCTAACATCTTAGAGTTTGTCTCAACGGTAATGGCCTTGTTTCCACAATCCATCCAATCGTTAACCGTACCTGGCTTGAAGACTTTCCCCTGTTTGAGCATGCTACTTAGTGCATCAGTGAGTTGGTACTCCCCTTTGTCCATTATTTTGTTGTCAAGTATGTGCTTGAGTTCACTGCGCAGACCTGGACCATCTTTGAAATAGTAAATACCAATGATGGCGGAGTCGGAGACAAATTCTGTTGGCTTTTCAACGAAATTATTGATGTTACCATGATCATCAAACTGAACCACGCCGTAGGCGTTAGGATTCTCTACCTGCTTTACCCAAATCACAGAGTCTGCAGTGGTATCTAAGGTAAAGTCCGCACGAAACAGGGTATCTGCAAAGGCCACCACAATTTCATCATCCATGCTGTCTGCCGCACAATGAATAGCATGGGCTGTACCTAAAGGTTTGTCTTGGTGGTATATACTGCCTTTCGCACCTAAGTTTTCGGCTACTTTTTTGAGATCCGCTTCTACTTCAGCGCCAAAGTCACCGATGATAAAGGCAATTTCAGTTACTTTTTTATCACCGCAAACAGCGACGATGTCTTCAACTAGGCGCTGAACAATTGGTTTTCCAGCGATAGGAATTAATGGCTTAGGTACCGTAAGTGTGTGTGGACGTAAACGTGAGCCACGACCGGCCATGGGAACAATAATCTTCATTCGATATTGGTTTGGTTGATTTTCTATTAATGTTTTCCGGTGCTTCCAAATCCTCCTTCTCCTCTCGAGGTGTCGTCTAGATCATCTACCGTGTCCCAAGTGAATTGGGTGTACTGTGCGACCACCATCTGTGCAACTCGCATGCCATCTTCTATAATGAAGGAGTCATTCCCGTGATTAATGAGCAAAACACCTACGTCACCACGGTAATCAGCATCAATTGTTCCGGGACTATTCAGAACCGTAATACCATGTTTGTAAGCGAGACCAGAACGTGGTCTGATCTGGGCCTCATAGCCATCTGGAAGGGCAAGCTTTATGCCTGTAGGAACCAATGCTCGTGCTCCTTTTTCAAGAACTATCGGCGCTTCTATATTAGCCCTTAGATCCATGCCAGCACTATGAGAAGTTTCAAACTGTGGCAATTCGTGTTTTCCGGTATAAATTACTTTGATAGTCATGATCGTAATGCAAATTTAAAGAGTCCATTTCGTTCTAAAGCAAACATTGAAATTAGGTAGGCTAATCCGAGACTGAGTTTTACTCCACTGCCTCCAACCCCACCATAGTGTATAATAAATGACATGAGGGTCGCACTTGCCACAAAAGCACCAAGTTTCCGCCAATTATAAGGCACCGGATAGTGTTTTAACGACCATAATAAACTCGCCACAAACATAGCAGAGTAGGCGGCGAGCGTTGTCCAAGCGGCACCGAAAATTCCAATGATGGGAATCAGCAAGACATTCCCGACCACGGTAAAGGCGAGGCCTATAAAAGTAATGTAGATCCCATAGGAAGTCTTATCACTTACCTTATACCAAACATTCAAGTTGGTGTTGATGCCTAGAATAACGTTAGCTAAAAGTAAAATAGGGACTAATTCCAATCCAACCCAAAATTTCTCATCAATAAAGTATTTGAGATAGTCTAGTCCTGATATGATCATTACAAACGCAATACTCATCACCCAGGTAAAGCCAACCATGACCTTCGCCATCTTTTCTTTACCATCAGCATTTTTCGCATTCTTAAAAAAGAAGGGCTCGGCAGCATATCTAAATGCCTGATTGAATAGTATGAGAAAAATGGAAATTTTATAAACGGCTCCGTAAATACCGACACCCTGCGCCCAGCTTTCTTTAGGCAACAAATATTTTAATAACTGTCGATCAAGCATCTCATTGGCAATCCCAGCAAACCCACCTATAAGTAATGGAATCCCAAACCTGAGTAAGACTTTGGTGTACTTGGGGTCCAAATTGAGCTTCAAAGGCCTTAGTGTGGGTACTAACAACCCAAACATAATAAGTGAAGCCCAGAAATTTGCGATAAAGATATAATCCACCCCACGCATTTCATGAGACCACCAGCCTGTAATTTCATGGAGTTCCCAGTAGGAGGGAAGGAAGAAATATAAATTGATCGCGACATTTGAGAAGATCAGCACTAGTTTAATTCCGGCAAAACGAAATGCTTTATTCTGTCTACGGAGCCTTGCAAAAGGAATGGCACTTAACGCATCTAGCGCTAAAATCGCGACCAAATAAAAGAGGTATTGCGGAGCGTCTTGGTAACGAAGGGCGGCAAGTATAGGTTGTTGAAACAGGTAGGCAAATAAGGCAATGGCCAAAACCGCCAGGCTAATCATCGTTACCGATGCACCAAACACTTTACGTTCATCTAATCCTTTTTGCTCAGAAAAACGGAAGTAGGAAGTCTCCATTCCAAAGGTGACAATAACAATAAGAAAGGCGATCAGGGAATAAAAATCGACATTAATACCATATTCACTCTGCGTGAGTACCGCCGTCTGAAGGGGCACGAGCAAAAAATTGATCATCCTGCCTAGGATGCTACTCAACCCATAGATGGCTGTTTGACCGGCTAGTTGTTTCATTCCTGTACCCACGCTTCAAATATAACCTTTGAGAGTTACCTTTGATCTATCATAAAAATGAACTCATGAACAAGTTCCCATACCTACCTACCCTAACGTTGATGTTTCTCTCGTTTTTAGCCACAGCACAGGTGGTTGAAGTAGATAAAACAGCTTATAAACGTATGGAGCGCGATTTGTTTTTCCTCTCCTCAGATTCATTAAAAGGTCGATTACCCGGCTCCTTTGGGGCTGATGTTGCCAGAGATTTCATTGTCAATAGAATGTCCGAATATGGTTTGGAACCTTTAGGGGATAGGGGCTACTTACAGCCTTTTCCGGTGCCTGAACGCGCAACAGTGAATTACGATATGACCGGTATGATTCTAGGTAGAAAGATACTTAAGGGCCATATTGATTTTTATCCAGTCGCTTACAGCGCAAATGGGGAAGTACTGGGGAAGACAGTCTACGTTGGCTATGGAATAGTGAATACGGAAGGTACTTATGACGATTATTTAGGAAAATATATTGAGGGTAATATTGTCGTGATGAATGTAAGTGCACCAGATGGTGTACATCCTCACAGTGCCTATGCTGCGTACCATAGTTTGAGCGAGCGCATCACTCTTGCAAAAAACAAAGGAGCCTCTGCAGTAATACTGATCAATCCTGAAGAAACAGCTTCTGATACACCGGAATTTTTCAAAAGCATCAAGAGCTTGGATCTACCGGTCGTCTTTGTAAGAAATCATGTCTGGGAGAAAAAATTAACAAAAAAGAGTGTCAAAGTAACCTTGAAAATCGACATGAAAGAGCGCAACAGCGTTGGATATAATGTGGCTGGTTACATTCACAACAACAAGCCACAAACAGTTGTCCTGGGTGCTCATTATGATCATATAGGTATGGGCTTGGAGAACAGCTTATACAAGGGAGAACCTGCCATCCATAATGGCGCAGACGATAATGGTTCAGGGACAACCATGCTCTTGGAAATGATGGGTTATTACGGTACTCGTAAAGACACGAATTACAACTATTTGATGTTGTTTTTCAGTGCGGAAGAGAGCGGTTTGATTGGGTCAAAATATTATGTTGCACATCCAACCTTGCCGCTGCAGAAAGTCGCCTATATGATCAACTTTGATATGGTAGGTCGCCTACGTGAGGATCGCTTTCAGCTGTCCGGAACCGGTACAGCTGCGGAGTGGGATGCTTTGCTAGAAGAGCCTATACACAACCTAATCATTAAGAAGGATCCCTCTGGTGTAGGTCCTTCCGATCATACGTCATTCTATTATAAAGATCTTCCGGTATTGCATTTATTTACCGGCACACATGAGGATTATCACAAGCCTTCTGATGATGCGGAAAAAGTAAACTATAAGGGCATGTCTACATTGACGAGTTTTGTGTACTCGATCACTGCACGAACTGCGGCATATGAGCGCTTAACCTTTCAACCTACCAAAGGTGCAGAACAAAATACTTCTCCACGATTCTCCGTTACTTTAGGGGTAATTCCAGATTATTTGTATGGAGGTCCGGGACTTCGGATTGACGGAGCTACCCAAGGACGAACCGCTGCAAACGCTGGATTACAATCAGGTGATGTAATCCTGAAGATTGGTGCCATGACTATTGACGATATTTACGCATATATGGGGGCTTTAGGCGCCTTTAAAAAAGGAGACACGACGACCCTGATTTATGAAAGAGAAGGCGAATCTATCACCACAGAAATAACATTTTAATGATTGATGTTGCCGCTAAAAAAGTTGCCGTAATTGGAGGAGGATCTTTTGGAACTGCTCTAGTAAAAATCTTTAGCGCAAACCAGGGACATTGTTTTTGGTGGATGCACAATGAGGAGAGCGCTTTGCACTTGATGCAGTTTCATCATAACCCGCGCTATTTGTCTGCGGTGAGGTTTGACCCAGAGACCATAAGTGTATTTACAGAAGTATCAGAGGCGGTTAAACAAGCGGACATTGTGGTATTTGCCATACCCAGCGCTTTCGTAAAGTCGGTTTTATTGGAGCTTATGCCTGGTGCGCTGGATGGTAAAATTGTTTGTTCAGCAATCAAGGGTATAATCCCTGATGAAAACATGATCGTAGGCGAGTACTTACGCGATGTGATGGGTATTCCCGAGAATAACATTGTTGTGATTACAGGCCCTTGTCATGCGGAGGAAATCGCATTAGAACGACTTAGCTTTCTGACTGTTGCAGCGCAAGAGAAGGAGACGGCTTCTGTGGTAGCAGAAACCTTGAAAAACCACTATGTGCGCTGCACACTCTCAAAGGATTTATACGGTACAGAGTATGCTGCTGTGATGAAAAATATTTATGCGATCGCCGCTGGAATGTACCACGGATTGGGCTATGGCGATAATTTTCAAGCAGTGCTGATGTCAAATGCAGCACGTGAGATGAAGCGTTTTATGAATGCAGTTTCGGAGCAAAAGGTGAATATAAATAAGAGTGCTTACTTGGGCGACTTATTAGTGACGGGTTATAGCCAATTCTCGCGAAATCGCATGCTAGGTAGCATGATTGGCAAGGGATATACGGTGAGAAGTGCACGAGCAGAAATGACCATGGTCGCAGAGGGATTTTATGCGGTTCCTCTTGTGCACAAACTCAAACGAAAAAGAGATGTACGTATGCCAATAGTGCAGGCAGTATATGCGGTACTTTATGACGGTAAATCCGTGAAAAAAGTCATGGAAAAATTAGCACAAAAACTAGACTAATTTTCAAACTTAAGTCAGGCCAAGTACGTTAGAGGAGTACAACATTCGAGTTATGAAATACCTAATCACCGCGTTTGCCCTTGCTTTTTCTGTCATAGTAACCGCTCAGGACGCTAAAGATATCGTGCGTAAAAGTGAACTGAACGTAAAAGGTGCTCAGAGTACGTCCTCTCTTGAAATAAGAACGGTACGTCCCACCTGGGAGCGCAACATGTCAGCAAAAACTTGGTCGAAGGGCATGAATCAAAATATCATATTGATCACCAGTCCAGCTCGAGACAAGGGCACGGTTTTTCTAAAACGTGATAAGGAGATCTGGAATTATGTGCCCACTATTGAGCGCAGTGTGAAACTTCCGCCTTCCATGATGATGCAAAGTTGGATGGGCACTGACTTCTCTAACGATGACTTGGTCAACGAAAGCTCTAACCTAAACGACTATTCCCATAAGATTATTGATGAGGTTGAGGTTGAAGGCCTTTTGTGTTGGGTCGTAGAATTTACACCACTTCCTGAAGCCCCTGTGGTTTGGGGAAAAATAATCAACTACATTTCTAAAGAAAGCTTCTTACAAATGAAAGGCGAATTTTATGACGAAGATGGATACCTGATCAATACAATGCAGGGATTTGATATCAAGGAATTGAATGGCCGAACACTTCCGACACGTATTCGTATGACTCCTGCTGAAGAGCCGGGGCATTACACGGAGATGGTTTATAAGGAATTGAATTTTGACGCCACATTGACGGATTCATTTTTTTCTATTCAAAACATGAAACGCCTGAGATAATGCTGAAACTAGCTTGGCGAAATATTTGGCGAAATAAAGGGCGCAGTGCTATTACTATTGCGGCAGTGATGTTTTGTGTCATTTTTGCCGTGGTATTGCGGAGTTTCCAAATCGGTGTTTGGGAGAACATGACCCATGAGATTGTAGCTAATAATTTTGGTTATTTACAGCTGCATCAAAAAGGATTTTGGGCTGATCAAACCTTAGATAACAGCTTAGAATTAGCATCGGTAAACGAGCAGATATTTCTGGATCATCCGGATGTGAAGGGACTCATTCCTCGCATTGAGAGCTTCTCATTAGTGAGTACTGGGGAAGGGACAAAGGGGACGCTGGTGATGGGGATTGACCCACAAAGGGAACTTCCTGGGTTACAGTTAGATCAATTTCTAGTGCAGGGCAGCACTTTTGCTCCTGACGATAAAAGTGTCGTTGTAGCTGAGGGCTTGGCTAAATTCTTTAATTTATCCATAGGTGACACACTTCTCTTCATAGGTCAAGGGTACCATGGGGCATCTGCTTATGGGCGTTATCCTGTCGTTGGAATAGCCAGAATGAGAAACCCTGAGTTGAACAAACAATTGGTCTTGATGCCTTTCAAGGAAGCCCAATTCATGTACAATTGTGTAGGTCGTGCAACCACCCTTGTTGTTGACCTAGAAGAGGGTGCAAGCTACAAGCAGGTTAATCAAGAACTTTTAGCAGCCATAGGTTTATCCGCTCTAGAATTGTTGTCATGGGAACAACTGTTTCCAGAGATCATCCAGACCATAGAAGCGGATATGGCCGGTGGACAAATTTTTATCTCTATTCTTTACGTTATCATTTCGTTTGTATTGCTTGGAACCGTGATCATGATGGTTGCTGAGCGACAAAGAGAATTTGGAATTTTAGTGTCTATAGGCATGCGTAAAAGCAAGCTCGCCGTGGTCACTGTTATGGAAAACCTCATCTTAACGATGGGAGGTGCATTGCTTGGAATGGCTATTGTCAAACCGGTCCAATTCTACTTTAAGTACAACCCCATAGACCTTAGCGGTCAAATGCGTGAGGCCGTTGAGCGGTTTAATTTTGAACCAAAGCTACACACCACGACATCGTTTATGATCAATATAAATCATGGGTCAATCATCTTTCTCATTGGCAGTTTGGTATCGCTGTATGCGGTTTGGAAAATCATGACCTTGAACCCAGTAAAGAGTATGCGCTCATGATATTTAAAATTGCTTGGCGCAATATTTGGCGTTCAAAGATCAGGTCATTAGTTGTGTTAACTTCCATTGCGCTTGGAATTTGGGCGGGATTGCTCATTATTGGATTTTCTTTTGGAATGAACAATGAGCGAACTTCCTCTGCCATAGGCTCTACACTAGGCCATAGTCAAGTTCACAGTTTATCATTCCTGGAGGAGCCAACGTCTGCTGCTGTAATAGGTTCTGCAGCTGAGGTACAGGCTATAGAAGAGTTACTTCAAGAGGCTGTTTTTGTCAAAGGCGTCTCTACGCGTGCTATCATGATGGGCATGGTCAGTGCGCCAAAGAGTGCTCGTGGCGCCCGCATGATTGCAGTAGACCCAGACAGTGAGCGGGCGAATAGCACCCTCCCAGAAACGATAGTCGAAGGAGATTTTTTTGAGTCAAAAACACGAAATAGTGTCATCATAGGCCAAAAATTAGCTGATAAACTGGGTTTAGGACTCCGTAAAAAAGTGGTTTTGACTTTTCAAGATGCTGAAGGGAATATTTCACGCGCTTCCTTTCGTATCACCGGAATTTATAAAACATTGAACGCGACTTGGGATGAGTTGAATCTATACATTAAGCGTTCGGATCTTGCCCATATCATCGGTCAAGACCTTGTCCATGAGATTATGGTACGCTATGACGAAACAGAGGGTACGGAGGAGAAAACGGCGAAACTCTCCGCAGCGCTGCCTGAAGGCGCTGCCATATTGAGCTGGAAACGCAATAGCCCGGAATTAGGATACGCGGATGACATGATGGGTATTATGCTCGTACTGGTTTTAGGTATTATTATGATGGCGTTGCTTTTTGGAATCATAAACAATATGCTCATGGCGATCTTAGAACGACGCAGAGAATTGGGAATGTTGATGGCCGTCGGGATGAATAAACGAAAATTATTTATCATGATTCTGGTTGAAACTTTAATGCTTGGCTTCGTTGCCGGTCCGGTGGGAATACTACTTGGTGACCTTAGCACGCGAGTGATGATGGGTATTGGAATTGATCTAACGAGCAAGAAAGAAGGTCTAGCGAACCTTGGAGTACAGAGTATTATATACCCCGAGATTGTACCCGAGTACTATCTTATTGTTGCTGTTATGGTCATAATGACAGCGTTGTTAGCGGCATTATATCCTGCCTATAAGGCACTAAAATTGAACCCTGTACAAGCCATACGTGGTGAATGATATGAGTAAAACTGTTATTGAAGTAAAAGACCTCTTCAAAGTGTATGAAGGTCCTGTTCCGGTCAAGGCGGTGAATGGAATTAGCCTGACGATAAAGGAAGGAGAATTTACTGCACTGAAAGGGCCATCTGGATGTGGAAAAACGACGCTGCTCAACATGCTGGGAGGGTTAGATTATCCTACCTCAGGATCAATTCTTGTGGGAGGCAATGACATCACTTCACTTGGGGAAAATGAATTGATTGATTTTCGACTGCGCAACATCGGATTTGTATTTCAAGCCTATAATCTCATACCGGTGCTGTCCGCTACGGAAAATGTCAGCTTCATTATGCTGTTACAGAATCGCCCTAAGGAAGAGCGAGAAGACAGAGCACGTCAATTATTGCAATCTGTCGGCCTAACAGGCAAGGAAGACAAACGACCGGGTGAACTTTCTGGAGGCCAGCAGCAGCGAGTTGCAGTGGCTAGGGCACTTGCTTCTAAGCCTCAATTTGTCCTTGCAGATGAGCCTACAGCGAACTTAGACTCTGAAAGCACAGCGAACCTACTTGATATTATGTTGAAGCTTAACAAAGAGGAAGGCATGACATTCGTATTCGCTACCCATGATGACAGGGTAATTAACCGTGCACGACGCGTTGTGGCAATTTCTGATGGGAAAGTAGTATCTGATCTTAGTAAATAATGAGAAATTGGACGAAAATCGCTCTTTTTTGCCTCGTTTTAGGCCAAATTCAAGTTGTTTTTGCTCAAAACAATGAAAAAGAGGAAGATAGCTGGAAGTCAAAATGGGCCATTTCGGGTTATCATAAAGCCCTTTATCAGTACAATGGAATCAATCCAGCTTTTGTTCCTCAAAACAGTCCGATACCACTTCCGGTGGTTCAACTTAACACAAATGACTACCTCTACCATAACAGAATAAACGCCCGTTTTTATGGCAAGAATTTTACGTTTGCGGCAGGTATGCGTAATCGTGTTTTTGCCGGATATACAAACTCGAATTTCGATGCCCTTCGTGACGATGGAATTCCTCCCTTTTCTGGATATAATGATTTTTTAGACTATACCCACCAAGACGGTTTTATACCTTTAAATATTCCATGGTTTCAAAGTGATATGATATCCGCATTGTCCGTTTTTGATCGATTTTATATTGATCTTGATCGTGAAAAGTGGCATTTACGCGTGGGTCGTCAGCGTATCAATTGGGGTATCAATCAGCAGTTCAATCCTAACGATCTTTTTAACCCATTCAATCTTTTCGACATAGACTATGAGGAGCGGCCTGGCGTGGATGCGATCCGCTATGAGCGCTATACAGGGTTATTGAGCAGTTGGGAGATATCTTATGCGCCTTCAGACAGTATCAAGAACCACGTGGCAGCATTTCGCTACAGAACAAACTATTTGGGCTATGACTTTCAAGCCATCGCAGGGAAGTGGAAAACCAGAATAGCCCTAGGTGGGGGGTGGTCTGGAAACATAAAGAAGGCTGGTTTTAGTGGCGAATTCACGTATTTCTTGCCCTACAAAGATTTGCCTAAAATCAATCCAGCGCAAACTAATTTGGTTCTTTCCACAAGCGTGGATCATGCTTTTTTAAACGGTTTTTTTGTTAGCATGGGTTACCTATACAATTTTCGTGGCACCACGGATCCAACATTAGTCAGCCTATTGGGTGGTGATATAGGCCGAACAAGCCCATATAACCCCATGCCTTTTCGACATACGATTACCTCAGCGGTGTTATTTACGATGGGAGAATTAACAAGTTTGACTCTGACGATTCTCAGTACCCCAAAAGCTGAAATATTTATAGCTATCCCTTCACTGAGCTATAGTATTAACGAGGATTTAGATGCCTCTATTTTTGCTCAAATATTCCTTACGGACAATCCATTTGAGGATCAGTACACGTGGTTTAGTAACGCAATATTTGTCAGGTTGAAGCAATCGTTCTAACTTGATCGCTTATGAAGGAAGACGACCACATTCCCTATACGCCTTGGCCAAAATCTAATATTGAGGCCCAATCGATTTTTGTTTCTTTTTCAGAGTCCATTGTAACGCGCCGCAGTATGCGATTTTACGATGTTGCTAAGGGTGTGGACAGAGAAACTATAGAAAAAATTATTCGCATTGCATCCAGCGCTCCGTCAGGAGCGAACAAGCAGCCTTGGCATTTCGTTGCCGTTCAAGACCCTGAGGTAAAACGTCAAATCAGAGAAGCAGCTGAAAAAGAAGAAAAGGTATTTTATAAGGATCGTGCTGGTGAAAAGTGGCTTAAAGACTTGGAGCCGTTCGCAACAAATTGGCAAAAGCCGTTTTTGGAAGAGGCGCCTTGGTTGATTGTTGTCTTTCGACAGAATTACGATATTGACGCGCTAGGTGTGAAAACCAAGAATTACTACGTACAAGAAAGTGTTGGTATTGCATGTGGATTTCTTATTGCGTCTATCCATATGGCAGGTCTCGCAACGCTGACCCACACGCCCTCTCCAATGGGGTTTTTGTCGAAAATATTAGGTCGGCCAGAGAATGAAAAACCTTTTTTATTGCTCCCCGTGGGACACCCAGCAACAGATGGTACGGTGCCAAATATTCAAAGAAAGAACTTGGATGAAATCAGTGATTTTATCTGACCTTTGCTATAAATAAGTAAAGAGATGTTTGAGGGTGCTTCCATTCAATTTGTAGTAGATGCGGCAGAAGTTCGTGAAGAGCTGAATGCTGCTAAACTGAATTGGCCAATTATAAAAATACTGGGTACTGAGGATGAAGAGGAGAAAGACCCCGAAGATTTAAGTATATCAAATACGGGCGTTGCCATCTATATTGACAGTATTGATCTAATATTAAAGGAGCGTGTTGAGAAGGCTAAGGAGATTGTTACGACGGTAGCGCGTATGATACAGTACTTCAATGAACGCGACGAAACGGCGGTTCTTTTTTTCCATGCCAGCTGGCAAACCTATCTCGTTAAAGAGGACTAAGTCCCCGGTTGTTCAATCGTATTAAAGTGGTTTAGTAACACCTTTGACTTACTTAAGCCAAGGCATGCCTCTAGTTCCTCCGGTGTAGCAGATTTTACGTTTTTAACACTCTTGAATTGTCTCATTAATAGCTTTATGCTTTCTGGGCCAATTCCCTTTATATCATCCAAAGCACTCTTGTAAGCAACTTTACTTCTTAAGTCTCTATGGTGGCTTAAACTGAACCTGTGTGCCTCGTCTCGAGCTTGTTGAATGATCTTCAAAGATTCGCTACGCTTGTCTAGGTGCAACGGATAGGGGTCGCCAGGAAAATACAATTCTTCCAGTCTTTTGGCGATTCCAATGATGGTAATCTTGCCGCGTAGCCCTAATAGTTCAAGTGCTTTTAGTGCGGCGCCTAACTGACCTTTCCCTCCGTCAATCACGATTAAGTTTGGCAGTGGTTCTCCTTCCTCCTGCAGCCGCTTGTAACGTCTATAAACGACCTCTTCCATGCTTGCGTAATCATCAGGCCCCTCTACAGTCTTAATATTGAATTTGCGGTAATCTTTCTTAGACGGCTTGCCGTTTTTGAAGACGACACAGGCACTCGCTGGATTGGTTCCCTGCATGTTAGAATTGTCAAAACATTCTAGATGACGGGGTTCGACGGGCATTCTTAAATCCGCCTTCATTTGAGTCATGATACGCTTCACATGTCTTTCAGGATCGACTATTTGAATGTTTTTCAGCTTTTCCTGACGAAAGTACATGGCATTTTTAAGGCTCAATTCTACCAGCTTTCGTTTTTCTCCAATCTGAGGAACCCCAAATGCTACGCCTTCTAGTTCGAATTTCACTTGATGTGATGTGAAAACCCGCTTGGAAGTGGATCCAAACAAATCTCTAATCTTTGGAATAGCGATGTGCAAAAAGTCTTCTGGATCTTCTTCCAGCTTCTTTTTCATTTCTACCGTGTAACTCTGAACTATGGCACCTTCAATAATCTTCAAGTAGTTGACATAACCATACTCCGTATCCATACTTACGCTAAAGACATCTATGTTGGTCATGCTGTATCCAACGACGGTACTCTTTGCTGCATATTTCTCTAGTGCCTCGAGCTTCTCTTTGTAGCGTTGAGCCTCTTCAAACTCCAGAGCTCCAGCATGGTCATTCATGGTTTGTTTGAGGTGCTTTTTCACTTCACCTAATTGACCTTTAATGATCTTTCTTGCAGCGTCTATGTCTGCATTGTAGTTCTCTTCTTCTTGTAGATCTTCACAAGGACCTTTGCAGTTCCCAATATGATATTCAAGACATAATTTGTACTTCCGTTTTTCAATATTATCCTCACTGAGCACGTACTTACACGTCCTTGTTGGATACATTTGGTTGATTAGTTCGAGCACCGCTTTCATGCTCTTAATCGAAGGATATGGTCCGTAGTATTCACTACCATCTCTCACTACGTTACGGATGCCGAAAATTCGGGGAAACCGCTCATTTTTAATGGTGATATAAGGATAGGTCTTATCGTCCTTAAGGTTGATGTTATAGCGTGGTTGATGCTCTTTGATCAGGTTATTCTCAAGAAGTAGTGCGTCCCCTTCAGAATCAGTGAGGATGGTTCGAATGTCTACGATTTTTTTGACCATCACAGCTATGCGCGCGCTTGTAACGCTTTTGCTGAAGTAGGAGCTCACTCTCTTTTTTAAATCTTTGGCTTTACCGATGTACAGAATGCCACCATCTTTATCAATATGCTGATAGACCCCTGGACTGTGAGGGAGGGACTTTAGCAAATTTTGAATATGGGTACTGTTTGATGCCATCTGACAGTTATAAAAAAAGGCCCGATTCCTTGGGGAGGAATCGGGCCCGAGTTCTCGTATTAAGAGCGTGTTATTTTATGCGTTATTGAGCGTCTAATATGGTGACGCTACCGGTGACAACATATTCATAATTGTCGGCCGCATTTTCAAGTTCAATGGTATAGAAATAGACACCATCAGCTAGTTTAGCACCGTTTTGATTGGTACCTCTCCAAGGTGTAGAATTGTCGTATAATCGTTCACTTTGCCATACGCGATCTCCCCATCTGTTGAAGATATTCACACGACTTAGATCCTCATAATCTTCAACAAACCTGATGATAAATTCATCATTGATATTGTCTGAATTTGGAGTAATGAAGTTTGGTACTACAACAGTATCAGGAACCGGTGGAGTAGTGACAATAATAGGCAAGCAGTTGGAGTACGCCATGTACTGTGTGTCCAAAGGATTTAAAGTGCGAATACAAACACGGTATTCACCGGGCAGTAATTCAACGAACATTTGGTACGTAGTATCTGGAGCAACCACAGGGTTTTGTGGAGATCCAACATGATCATGAACGAACTCTGTCATCCATGTTCCTGCTATTTTTTCTTGCAGAACAACTGCATAGCTATCCACTGGCCAAGCGTTATAGGTGTTCCACTGGAGGTTGATGGCATTCGTATCAGGATCTACGATAGGTACAACACCATTATCACGTTCTAGTAATATACTGTGTGCGTCGCTGGTATTTCCCTGTAGATCATCATTAAGTTTCATGTTAACACGGTAGTCGTAACTGTCTTGGTCAACTTTGATAAAACCAATTTGATTATCCTTAAAATCATATTTGTATTGGTTAAACACCGTACCCACTTTATTATAGGTAGTTGCTCCAGGATCCTTGCGGAAAATTTGCCACTCTTGGAATAGGTAATTTGGATAGGATGAAGTATCCGCACTCCATTCGACCACTGGATTTTGATCGTTTTCAATACTCACGTTTTCTAAGTCGTATACAGCGTTAAAACAACCCTGAACATTCAGTTGAATAGTATCAAACTCATTCATTGGGAAGCCACACTTATTTAAAAGTGTATTTCCGTCATTCCCTGTCTTAGAGTACAAGAAGTACTTTCCGTTTTTAGAAAGTGGTTTGTACAGCGTGACTGTCATTTCGGTTGCTTCATTGTTGTTATCACAATTCGCAGAAAGTGACTTGATCGCCAATGGCTGACCATCTGGCTTGGTCAAACGGAAATCTGTTCCGTCTGGTGAGATAGAGCTACAATCTAACTTCACTTTAAATTTCATAGTCACGACGGTGTCTAGACAAGTGTAGTCAACGGTAGGAAGGCCGTTATCAGGATCAGGATAGATACCAGGTGATTGGTAGTCTAACTGCACACCAGCTTGTGCTAATGGCGTACAAGCAGAAGCAATTGCGATCTGCATATCACGGTTAACTTCACCAATTTTTCTCCACACGTATAAAGTTGAATCATATCTGTACTCATCAATAGATACGGCCATGACATCAATCTCGACCGCAGATGGTGTGAAGGAAATCAAACCAGTCGTAGAATTCATGGTCATTGAATTAATAGGAGAGGTTGTTATCGGCTGGTCATAAGTCCAACCCGTAGCATAGGCAAGATTTGTGCCGGCACAACTACCTGAGTTTCCACCTTTCACGTAGTCTAAACGATAAAATAATGAATCACCATCAGGCTCAATAGCACTTTGCTTCCAGTTAAATGTGCGTCCTGTACAAAACGCTCGAACGGGCTCAGAAACAAACTCAGGCGAGGTGTTTTGACCAATCTGATTGTTCAGCTTTGCCTCAATATAAAAACCTTGCGAAGAAGGATTGGTGATATTATCTACCGCAGGATTCCGACAACAACTAGACCAAGCAAATGTCCAATCTGGTGCATTTCCACCCAATGTTATTTCCCCTTCGTAGATGTAAACCTCAATGGTAACACCTGCGTTTGCCGCAGATACACAGTCAAATAAAGTTGGCGCTACCAATCCCGAACCAGTTTGTTGGGTACAGGTCGTAGAAGCCGTTGAGTAATTAGCGGAACACGCATAGACTGTTATTGAGCCAGGCATGCCGATTCCCGTTGCATCGCGATAGAGTCTAGCGATGACTTTATATTTATGTGTGCCACCTGTCGAGCTGATGTATTCGTACTGAATATCACCACCAGCAAGGTGAGAAGCTTCTACTGTGTTTGACATTCCGACGAATGCAGCAGCAAAAAGTATGATTTTTAAAAAGTTCTTCATGGGTATGTGTGCTAATGGTTTTGACCTAGACTATAAATATCCGCAAATCTCGCCAGTTAAGCAACTATAATGAGCGAACGAATCGTCCTATTTAGATACGAGCAGGTACAGGGCGCAAAAGCCAATGATTGAGCCCGAGAAAACCTCGAACAACGTATGACGCTTTAAATAAACCCTCGCCCATCCAACAGCGCCTGCACAGGAAGCTAATGTAATGACAACCAGTAGACTACCTTGATTGTAAAAGTCAAATAGTCTAACATACAAAGCTATAAATCCAGCGATGCCTGCCATATGAGCGCTACTTTTGAAAAAAGGCAATGCAATGGTAGAGGCAAAAACAACAATGGCACTCGCGAACACACTGTAGGTAACTTCTAAAGGTACTCCACTGCGGGCTAAGAAGTTTGCCGTCGCGAGCATACTTGCCGCAGCGGTCAGATAAGGATAGATACGTTCTTCCCTTTTGACAAGGTGAATGCTGGAAATAATACCTGTCCATCGTAGTAAAAGCGTTCCGAGCAAGGGCCCAACATATGTTCCGAGAAAGACTATTGAGGTAACTCTAAAAACAATAGAAAAGTCGATCACCTGAGGAACAACGAATAAAATATACACCACCCCAACGGTTGGGAGAATTCCGGGGTGGAATAGATAGCTTATTACTTGAGCGGTAATATGTTTAGGACCTAACCTCAACCTACAGTTCTTTTCTCATTCTCGCTACGGGGATATCGAGTTGTTCTCTGTATTTAGCCACTGTTCTGCGGGCGATAGGGTAGCCCTTTTCCTTTAGAATATTAGCCAGCGCTTCATCAGTTAATGGCTTACGTTTGTTTTCTTCGCTTACGACATCTTCCAGAATTTTCTTGATCTCTCGGGTACTGACTTCTTCCCCATCTGAGTTTGTCATAGACTCTGAGAAGAATCGCTTAATTAAGAAGGTTCCGTAGGGCGTTTGTATGTATTTGTTTGATGCGACACGTGAGACAGTCGAAATGTCCATTCCAATTTCTTCAGCAATATCTTTTAATATCATTGGCCTAAGCTTACGCTCATCACCGGTTAAAAAATATTCCTCTTGGTAATTTAGGATGCAACTCATGGTGAGCATCAAGGTCTGTTGCCGCTGAACAATGGCGTCAATAAACCACTTTGCACTGTCGAGTTTTTGCTTCACGAAAAGTGCCGCTTCCTTCTCTGATTTGTTTTTCTCAGTGCTTGCTTTATAATGCTCAAGCATCTCGCGATACTTACCACTTAAGCTAAGTTCCGGAGCATTTTTACCGTTCAGGGACAGCTGTAATTCGTCATCTACAATTTGCAGATTATAATCTGGAATGACATTTTCTGTTGGTCGACTCATGTTCGAAGACCCTCCCGGTTTTGGGTTTAATCGGCCTATTTCTTCAATAGCTTCTCGCAATCCCTCCTCATCTATTCCCAGCCTATCCATGAGTTTTTGATAATGACGTTTTACAAAAACATCAAAGTATTGGTCGAGTATAGAAATAGCTAGATTTACCTTAAGAGAGGGAGTTTTGCGTTCCAATTGTATCAGTAAGCACTCTTGCAAATCACGAGCACCAACCCCAGCGGGGTCCAGATCTTGGATCACTTGAAGCAGCCTATCTAATGTAGATTCGTCTGTGAAAACACCTTGAGAAAAGGCCAAGTCGTCTACAATATCTTCTAGGGACCTTCGTAATAGACCATCATCGTCAATCGTCCCTACGAGGTAGATGCAAAGGTCTAAATCTTCATCATTTAGATTACGTAAATGAAGCTGTGAGATTAGACTCTCATGAAAACTTTCACTTACCACAACGGGTGACTCGTAGAGCTCATCGTCTGCGCTGTAATTGTTTGTCTTTGTTCTGTATTCAGGGGTTTCATCATCAGGAATGTAATCATCCCAGTTGATTTCCTCCATGCTATCTCGAACCTCACGTTCTTCGTTTGGATCGTTTTCAAAAGTGTCTTCAACTTTATCTAAACCTTCAGCCAGGGCTGGGTTTTCTTCAAGCTCTTCCTTTATCCGAGCTTCAAGACTTTGCGTTGGCAACTGCACAAGCTTCATCAACTGAATCTGTTGAGGACTCAACTTCTGTTGAAGTTTATGTGCAAGAGACTGCTTTAACATGATATAAGTAGACTACGCGTTTTGAGGTTAAAAATTTGCGCTTCCTGGTGTCCTTGGGAAAGGAATGACATCTCGTATATTACTCATACCAGTAGCGAACAAAACAAGTCGTTCAAAACCGAGTCCGAATCCACTGTGAATGCAAGTACCAAACTTCCGCGTCTCTAAGTACCACCAAAGCTCTTCTTCTGGAATACCTACCGCTGCTACTTTCTCTTTTAGTACATCGTAGCGTTCCTCGCGCTGAGAACCACCGGCTATTTCTCCTATACCAGGAAATAAAACATCCATAGCCCGCACAGTCTTGCCATCATCATTGAGGCGCATGTAGAAGGCTTTAATATTTGCTGGGTAATCATAGATCACTACGGGCGCCTTAAAATGCTTTTCTACAAGAAATCGCTCGTGTTCACTTTGTAAATCAATGCCCCAATCTGTAATAGGATATTTGAATTTCTTCTTCTTATTCGGCTTGCTGTTTCTTAATATTTCGATTGCTTCTGTATAGCTCAATCGTATGAAATTGTTGTTGACGACGGACTCCAGTTTTTCTATTAGGCCCTGTTCTGCACGTTCGATCGTTGGCTTTCCTTTCTGCTCGTCTTCAAAACGGGCATCTAAGAATTCAAGATCAGCGCGACAATGCTCGAGCACATAGGAAAGTGTATGTTTTAAAAAGTCTTCAGCAAGATCAATATTCATTTCCAAATCATGGAAAGCCATCTCTGGCTCAACCATCCAAAATTCAGCTAAATGCCTTGTAGTGTTTGAATTTTCAGCACGGAATGTAGGTCCGAAAGTGTACACTTTCCCCAGCCCCATAGCCCCTAATTCACCTTCTAACTGACCACTTACAGTAAGGTGTGTTTCTTTTCCGAAAAAGTCCTCTGAAGATTCTTTGTCAGTCCCGTTTGGCAGCGTGGAAACACGGAACATTTCACCTGCTCCTTCAGCATCTGAACCTGTTATAATAGGGCTGTGCCAGTTGAAAAAGCCTTCTTTATTAAAATAGCTATGAATGGCAAATGAAAGTGCATGGCGTAACCTGAACACTGCACCAAAGGTGTTTGTGCGTGGTCTTAAATGAGCAATCTCTCTTAAGAACTCAAGACTATGTTTTTTGGGCTGGAGTGGATATTCATCTACAGGCGCATCCCCTAAAACTTCAAACCCTTCAACAATGATCTCGACGGTTTGGCCCTTCCCTTTGCTTTCGGTTAAAACACCCGTGATGGCTAAGCTAGATCCGGTGGTAACACGTTTGAGCTGTTTTTCGTCTTCTTTTTCAAAATCGATTACGCATTGTATGTTCGCCAAACACGAGCCATCGTTTAGGGCAATAAATCTGTTGCTTCTGAACGAACGAACCCATCCCTTGACGGTGATTGTGGTGCCTATTTCAGGCTGCTGTAGAACTTGCTTTATGCTCATGTGTAATAAATCTTAGACACAAAGATGCATTATCGATTTTTAATAAGCCCAGCTCTTGGGAAAAAACAAGTCAATTACACTGAATTGGCACGAAAATTGACATTAAGCCGGGACTCAGGAAACACTTTTTGTATAAAACGTTTTTAGAGCGCGCGAAATACTTACTTTCGCCCCGCATTTTATGATGACACCGGATCAAGACATACAACGTATATATACGAAAGGTTTCGAACTGTTTAAGCAGTTCGGTATCAAGGCCGTTACCATGGATCAAATCTCCCAGGCCTGCGGAATATCTAAGAGGACGCTGTACAAGCACGTAGATAATAAGCAAGACTACTTAAAGAAGGCTTTCTTGTTTATTGCTGAGGTGATGAACAGGGAGTTGCATGCGGCAGTGAACTCCGCAAATGGCAATGCCATAGATGAATTATTTGCAATTGAAAAATTTGCGGAGCTTCGGATGCGAGGTGAAGAAGATAAACTGATATTCCAGCTAGGCTATTATTATCCTGAAGTTGCCTCCATACTGAAGAAGAAGAGAGAAGAAATAGTTTTCTCCTTTACCAGAACAAACCTGAACAAGGGTATAGATGAAGGCACCTACCGGAATGATCTACACATAGAGCACATTGCGATGCTTTATTATGGTCATATTCTTGCATTGCATGAAAGCGTTATCTCGGATACAACCTTAGATCTAGATGACTTGAGAAATACCAGTCTGAAATACCACATTAGAGGCATCGCATCCGCGAAAGGCCTTGAATATTTAAATAAACTAATACAAACAGAACAATGAAAAAAAACGCTCTGCTTTTCGTTTCCATGTTCATAGCGCTTTCTGCGCAAGGTCAGCAAAAGTTTACGTTGTCCTCTGCACAGGAATATGCGCTTGATCATGCATATGGGGTGCAAATTGCTAAACTTGAGATTGACCGAGCGAAGCAGATTTATCGCCAAAACCTTGCGTCTGGTCTGCCTCAAGCAAGTGCTCAGGGTCAGTATGCTTACAATATTGAATTAGCCTCTTTAGTTGCTGATCTAGACAATGATCCGAGTACTTTAGAAAAGCTAACGTTTGGAACAGACTATCAAGCGCAAGGAGGTCTTGTGGTTACACAATTAATTTTTGATGGTTCTTTTGTAGTTGGTCTTATGGCTGCCAAAGTCTTAAAAGACAACGCAGCATTGGGCATGGAAAAATCTAAATCTGAACTCCGCCGCGAGGTGGCGAAGGCCTACCATTTGGCGTTACTTAGTGAGGAAAGTGTCAAAGTTCTAAAAGCTAATGAGGGTTACCTAGCGGACTTGGCTCAAGAGATGCAAAAGTTAAATCAAGCCGGGATGGTGAGCAAGGCAGATGCAGATCAAATGATGCTTAACTACAACAACATTAAAAATGCATTACGCTTCAGTGAGGGTCAGGCGAATGTTACTAAGATGCTGTTGAAACTGCAGATGGGTTATGCTGTTGACCTGGATATTTTGTTAGCAGATGACCTGGAGGATTTGGTTGTAAAAGCGGCTGGTTCTTCAGCTATGGCTGATTTAGCATTCGACGCAAGGAAGACGGTTGACTACAAGTCTGTGGCAAATAGAGTTGAAGGTGCAAAGCTCGAAGTCAAAAATGAGTATATGCGGTATCTCCCATCTGTTGCAGTGAGCTACCAGAACAACATTCAATATCAAAGCCAAGACGCGAATATTTTTAGTGACAACGCTATTGATATCCCAAGCAGCTTAGTAGGAGCAAGCATTAGTATTCCATTGTGGAGTTCAGGTGGAGGCGCGGCATCACTTCAGCAGTCAAAAATCAGGAGAGATCAGGCACTTATTGGTTTGACCCAATTAGAGCAAGGTCTAAAGATGCAACACGCGTCTTTAGTGAATGAGTTCCACCGTTCGGTAGCAGATTATTTGTCGCAGAAGGAAAATGTGGAATTAGCACAGAGAATTCGTGACCAACGTCGCAAAGAATACGAGCAAGGCATGGTTTCCTCCATGGACCTCACTCAAGCTGAAGCCCAATATCAAGAGGGTCTTCAAGGATTGTTTCTATCTGCTCAAACAGCACTGGACAAACAATCCGAACTGGAATATTTAATGACTAAACAGACCTTGAAATAACACCATATCATGAAAAAAACGTTATCCATTTTTAGTATTGCAATTCTCGCAGCTTGTAGCTCGCCAGAGCAAGCGACTGGAGATATAGCAGCAATGAGCGCACAAAAAGACAGTCTTGTTTCCGTCCGTTCCGAGCTAAACACCCAAATCACACTACTTGAAGAACAGCTTTCTAAGCTTGATACTACTGCGCGCTACGATGCTGTGACATCATTGAGCGTTGAGACAGCTGTCTTCCTTCATTATTTTGATGTTTTTGGTACGGTTGAAGCGGATAAAAGCATCAGTTTATTCCCTTCTGCAAACGGTAAAGTAGAGAGAATCTATGTGAAGAACGGCCAGCGTGTTGCTCAGGGTCAATTATTAATTAGCCTAGACACGGATATTTTACAGTCTTCTTTAAAAGAGTTAGAGAATGGATTAGCGCTTGCTAAGACGATGTTCGAGAAGCAGCAGAAGTTATGGATTGATGAGCAGATTGGCTCAGAAATTCAATTTCTACAAGCCCAGAATCAATACAATGGTTTGGTTCAGCGTGTTAAAACATTGAAGGAGCAAATTCAGTTGAGCGAGGTTCACGCTCCTTTTGCAGGTACCATAGACAACATCTTCGTCAAAGAGGGTGAAATGGCTGGTCCACAATCTCCATCAATGAGACTAGTGAACACATCAGGTGTTTATGTCAAAGCTGATGTGCCTGAATCTTATGCCAATCGTGTTCACGTTGGTACTCCTGCTAATATAGCTTTCACCTCAATGGACTACGAATTAGCTGCTGAAGTGTTACAAGTTGGACAGTTCATTGCGAAAGGAAATCGCACATTCACCATCAACGTTAGCTTACCTGTCTCAGACGGTGTGAAGCCAAACCAAATGGTTCATGTTGCGCTACAGGATTACAAAAATGAAGAAGCATTGACGGTTCCTGCAAGTTTAGTTCAGCAAGACGTTGAAGGAAATGACTTTGTCTACACGTTAAAGATTATTGACGACGCGGCTTTCTATGAAGTTGCAAAGACGTGGGTGACTACTGGATTGACCTATGGAGATAAGACTGAAATCACCACGGGTCTTGAACAAGGCATGATGGTGATCGACAAGGGCTCACGTAGCGTTCGCACAGGACAACGTGTCGTAAAAGGTTAACAGCAGAAATACGCCATCAACATGGAAGAAAAGAAAAGTATAATCAAACAGTTTGGTCCTTCTACCTTTTCGGTGAAGAACACCATGACGGTATATGTGCTCACGGCTATTGTATTTATTGCCGGGTTCATGAGTTACACGTCAATGCCTTCTGAGGCATTTCCTGAAATTGTTACACCTGAAATTTATGTAGGTACTCCATATCCAGGGAACTCACCCGTGGATTTAGAGAAACTTATTACACGCCCTTTAGAAAAAGAAATCAATGGGATTTCCGGAGTGGACGCCATCAATTCTACCTCGGTAGAAGGATACTCCACCATCCAGGTTAAGTTCAACTTTGATGTTTCTCCTGACGAAGCTTTGAGAAAAGTGAAAGACAAGGTAGATGCTGCAATGGGCCAGCCAGATTTTCCAACGGATTTGCCGGCGGATCCTAATGTATTTGAGCTGAACTTCTCAGAATTGATGCCTATTGCAAACATCAATATGTCGGGAGAGTTTTCTCTAGACCAGTTGAAGGAATACGGTGAGTTTTTAGAAGAAAAAATTGAAGATCTCACTGAAATATCCAAGGTGGATATCCGTGGGATTGATGATAAAGAAGTGCGGATTCTTGTCGACAACAAAAAGCTGGAGAGCATGCAGCTAGGCTTCAATGATATTGCAGGAGCCATTCAAAATGAAAACATGACCATTTCTGGAGGTAATCTTCTCGTGGATGGTTACCGTCGGAATGTGCGTGTGGTTGGAGAAATTCGCGAGTTGGATGAATTACGCAATGTAATTATTAAGAGCGAAAAAATGATGCTAGTTCGCCTAGGTGATGTGGCTGAGATTGAATTTGATGAGGTGGAACGCCAGTCTTATGCTCGTCAATACGGCTCTTCAGTGGTGATGTTGGACGTTTTCAAACGCTCGGGTGAAAACCAGATTATTGTTTCTGAAAAAATCGCTCAAATATTGGCAGAAGCCCAAGAAAGCTATTTTCCGGACAACCTCAATATATCTGTAACGAACGATACCTCTGAGCAAACAAAAACCCAAGTAGCGGATCTTGAAAACTCCATTATTTTCGGAATGCTTCTCGTAGTTATTGTCTTGATGTTTTTCTTGGGACTTCGCAATGCATTATTTGTTGGAATTGCCATTCCAATGTCTATGCTAATGAGTTTTGTGATTCTAAACGCCTTGGGTGTAACATTAAACACCATTGTTCTTTTTGCCCTGGTTTTAGCTTTAGGAATGTTAGTGGATAATGGAATTGTTGTTGTAGAGAATATCTATCGATTTATGGACGAAGGCTACGACCGTATTACTGCGGCGAAGTTAGGTGCAGGTGAAGTAGCTATGCCAATTATAGCTTCTACAGCGACCACCTTAGCAGCATTTTTGCCCTTGGCATTCTGGCCTGGTCTCTTTGGTGAATTCATGAAATACTTACCGTTGACATTAATCACCGTTCTTTCGTCTTCGCTGTTTGTTGCTCTGGTGATCAATCCAGGTTTAACAGCAGCACTAATGAAAGTAGAAGAGGCTCCTTTAAATAAGAAAAGGGTCACTATTTACAGCGTTGCGGCTATAGTTTTAGGTGTAGTGATTGGCTATGGTGTCGGTAAAATGGCCTGGGGTAACCTGTTCATTTATGCTGGTGCGTTTGCGCTGATTTATGCTTTTTTGGTAGTTCCTTCTACCAAATGGTTTCAGACTATTTTACTTCCATCTTTAGAAAACGGTTACAAGTCTGTTCTGGCTTATGCATTGTCAGGTAGAAAACCTATCCTGTTTTTCTCAGGAACTTTTGCTTTGCTGATTTTCTCAGGAATACTTCTTGGCGCTTTTCCTCCCAAGACACTGTTCTTTCCCGAAAACATGCCTAATCAAGCGATGGTTTATATCCAGATGCCAATTGGTACCGATATAGCGCAAACCAACGATGTAACCTTAGAGCTTGAAAAAGAGGTCATGGAGATTGTTAGTGAATACAACTATATTGATGCCAACGGAGACCAACAGAACTACATGGTAGAATCTGTTATTGCTCAGGTGGGTGAAGGGACGAGTGATCCTAACGCAGGGCCTTCTATGGCGCAGACGCCAAACAAAGCTAAAATTACAGTCGCTTTTTATAAGTTCTCAGATCGTGTAGATATGGAGGGCAACCGTGTGAATTCTTCTGATGTACTCAATAAGATTCGTGCCACACTCAGTGATTACCCAGGAGTAGTGATTTCAGTAGCAAAAGACAGCAATGGACCTCCAACTGGACCACCCGTAAATATTGAGGTAAGTGGTAATGACTATTATCAATTGGTTGAGGTTGCAGATGGAATTAAAGCCTTCATCAATAACCAAAGTATTGCAGGTATTGAGGAGTTAAAGCTTGATGTTGAAACCGGAAAACCTGAAATGCCAATCATGGTAGACCGTGTCAAAGCGAGGGCGTTAGGCCTAAGTTCAGCACAAATAGGTGACGCGATGCGTACCGCGTTGTTTGGTAAAGAAGTTTCCCGCTTTAAAGACGGGGAAGATGATTATCCTATTAATATTCGAATGAGTGATCAGTACCGTTATAATGTTGAGGACTTGATGAATCAGAAAATCACATTTCGTGACCAAGCCAGCGGAAAAATTAAACAGGTCCCTATCTCGGCAGTAGCTAAGGCAAAAAAGACCTCTACATTTTCATCTGTAAAAAGAAAGGACTTAAAGCGTGTGATTTCCATTCAATCTAATTTATTGGAAGGAGCTAATCCAACAGAAACTGTAGATGCGATCAAAGTTGCTATGGCGAGTTACGATCTTCCACAAGGCATTAACGTTAATTTTACTGGTGAGCAAGAGGAGCAAGCGAAGGAACTTGATTTCCTTTCTGGAGCATTACTCATGGCAGTCTTCTTGATCTTCTTAATCTTAGTGAGCCAGTTCAATTCTGCTTCTACGCCATTCATTATTCTTGTAACCGTCGTGTTCTCTTTGATCGGAGTATTCTTAGGATTGGTGATTTTCCGAATGGAATTTGTGATTATGATGACTATGATTGGTATTATATCGCTGGCAGGTATTGTCGTAAATAACGCCATTGTATTGATCGATTTCATCAAACAGCTTTCTTCACGGAAGCATGCTGAACTGGGCCTAGATGAAAAAGACAAATTACCAGTACCGATTTTGATTGATACTATTGTAGAAGCTGGACGTACTCGTTTACGTCCCGTATTGTTAACGGCCATCACTACCATATTGGGATTAATCCCATTAGCCACGGGGATGAACATCAATTTTTACACCTTATTTAGTGAGAACAATCCACATATTTTCTTTGGTGGAGATAACGTGGTGTTCTGGGGGCCAATGTCTTGGACAGTCATCTTTGGATTGACCTTTGCAACGTTCCTAACTCTCGTTATTGTGCCAGTGATGTACTTCCTTTTTGAGAGTATACAGCGCTTTATGGCACGTCTTTTCGCCTAAGTTGGATGGCCTTAAAAAACTAGAACTCAAAAACCCGCGACGCATAGTGTTGCGGGTTTTTATTTGCGCTAATTTTGGGAAATGATCACAGCCCTCCGCGCATTAGAACCACATGAACTTCAAGACTTCACTGAAGAGGTCAAATCTGAAGTCATCCTTCGCGTCAAAGAAAAAATACCACACCTTGAATCGTCCTTGGCCGTCGCGGAATTAACCGTGGCCCTGCACTATGTGTTGAATACTCCTGAGGATGTGCTCATCTGGGATGTAGGTCACCAGGGTTACATTCACAAGGCCATTACAGGTCGAATGAAATCTCTAAATCACCAGCGCACGCCAGGTGGTATCTCAGGATTTCTCAAGCGTGATGAAAGTCCATTTGACTTTTTTGGAGCAGGGCATGCCTCAACAAGTATCAGTGCGCTTGCTGGCGTTTGTATGGCAGATGCTATTAAAAAGCATAAGCGTCATAGGATAGCTGTCGTTGGAGATGGCTCTCTTACTGGCGGCCAGACTTTTGAAGCCCTTAACCACTTAGGGACAATTGACACTGATGCCTTGGTCATATTAAATGACAATGATGGAAGTATAGATCAAACAATTGGGGTATTACATAACTATCAGAACTACCAATCCTACTTTAAAAGCTTGGGGTGGGAGTACCACCGATGCGAAGAGGGAAATGACGTAACAATTCTGGTAGCTCAATTACAACAGGCATTAACGCTCGGTGGAAAACGGGTTATTCACGTTAAAACGACTCGTCCTGATCTCAGTCCTCCTAAGTCTTACAAGCCGGGAACTACTTTTCAGTGGTGGGCAGCGGAAGAAATGGGATTGATCTTAGCTGCTAATCCTGAGATTCAGATTCTAAGCTCGGCGATGTTCGCAGGAAGTGGGTTTGCACCGCTTCGTGTAAAACATCCGCAACAGCTCCATGATACGGGTATTAACGAGCCCCATACAGTGACGGCCGCTGCTGGAATTGCCGCTGCTGGCGGCAAGGCTTGGGTACACATTTACAGTACGTTTCTCCAGCGCGCCATGGACCAAGTCATCCACGATATCGCCTTGCAAGAATTACCCGTAATTTTTCTTGTGGATAGAGCTGGATTTGTAGGCTCAGATGGACCTACCCACCACGGGGTATTTGATTTAGGCTTCTTATTGGATATACCTAATGTGACGGTTTGGAACCCAATGGATGGCTCGGAGTTACAAGCCATGTTACGTAAGGCCTCAGAAATACAACCAGAGCTACGAGGCCCATTATTCATAAGGTATCCTAAGGCTAGGACCAGTTGTGACTCTCCTGTAGATTTTATGGAATACAGGTTTTTAAAAAAAGGGCATAGCAATACGTTATTATTAAGCAGTGGCGTACTGAGTTCCTTTGCGAAGGAGGAAGCTATGGATCATGCCCACCTAGGGCAGGTAAAGCCATTACCAGCAGACGTGAAGCGCATGCTCGGGCAATATCAAACTATTGTGATACTCGAAGAATCTATGGGGACAGGAGGTTTGTCCGGTGCGGTAGCTATGGAAATTGCTCATTCTGATTTAGATATAAAGTTAGTCGTACGCAAAATCAATGATGTTTTTACAGAACACGGTTCACGTCATGAACTTTTAAAGGCGACAGGTCTTTTGCCATAAGAAAATGGACCTAGCGATAAGACTATGAAAAATAAATGTTTACTTCTATTACTCCTCGTGAATATTTGTGGGTTTTCACAAAAAAGAGAATTCGCTCTGGAGAGTTCTGCCTCTTTTAAATTAAAGAGTTTAACCTTTAATAAAGTGACAGGTACCATGGGGAATCCAACCGGATTTGCGACCTATGAGGATGGAATTCTTGTGGGTATAGAGGGTTGTCTGGATACAAAATCTATCAACACCGGGAATAAGAATCGCGACGAAAGCTTACGAGAGGATAAGGAGTTTTTCAATACTGCGAAAACCCCTTTAGTATGCTTTAAAGCCTCAAGCGTAATATTTATTGGAAAATCCTCTGGCTTAACAACTTATAAACTAGCAGGTAATCTTACCTTGCGCGGACTTTCAAAGCCGCTCCAGCTCGAACTCGTTGAGCAAAACAACGGTCTTTTGACAGGAACCTTTACCATCGATAGAGAACTATGGGGCCTAGGAGAAGGCTATCCTAATTTTACGATCTCGCAAAACATTGAGGTACAGGTGGACATACACCTACAATAAATGATGAAATTCAAAGATTTCGGCCTGAACGAAACACTATTAGACGCCTTGTTCCATATGAACTTTGAGGAGGCGACTGAGATTCAGGAAAAAGCAATTCCATATATACTTTCTGGAAAAGACCTTATCGGATGTGCTCAAACGGGCACCGGAAAAACAGCAGCATTCGTTCTGCCGACATTAAATCAACTGTCCGAGACGCCTAGTGATGGCGTACAGGTACTAATTCTATGCCCTACGCGTGAGTTAGCAATACAAATTGACCAAGAGATTCAAGGAATAGCGTACTTCACAAATGCTTCTTGTTTTGCTGTTTATGGCGGAGGAGATGGCGTTAGCTGGGAAGCTGAAGCGGATGCTCTCAAAGGTGGCGCGGACGTGATTGTAGCTACCCCAGGTAGACTGCTAGCACATATCGCACGTGGATATGTGAAGTTTGACACCGTCAAGCACCTTATATTGGATGAAGCGGATCGCATGTTAGATATTGGGTTCTTTGATGATATCATCAAGATTATTGGCGAAATCCCAGAGGAGCGTCAGAGCTTAATGTTCTCCGCTACGATGGCGCCTAAAATCCGTACTCTTGCGAAGGAGATTCTAAAAAATCCTGAGGAGATATCGGTGGCCATATCCAAACCTGCAGAAGGCGTTACTCAGAAGGTGATATTGGCTTTTGAGGAGCAAAAAATAGGGATAGTACATAGTGTGCTTCGTGATAAGGACGATTTTAAGGCCATTATTATTTTCTGTTCTACAAAGAAAAAAGTGGAGAGCCTTGCTCGGAAATTATTACAGAAAGGATATGCTTGTCAGGGTATTAGTTCTGATTACGAGCAGCAAGCACGTGAAATGGCATTGCGTGATTTCAGAAGCGGAAAAATCCGTGTCATGGTCGCTACTGATGTAATGAGTCGCGGTATCGATATCAAGGGAATTGACCTTGTCATTAATTTTGATGTTCCTGGTGACGCGGAAGATTACGTGCACCGTATAGGTCGGACCGCTCGTGCTAAATCAAAGGGTATGGCGGTTACTTTAGTATGTCCTGATGACATGTTCAAGTTTGGCAAAATAGAACAACTCATTGACCGTGTTTTAGAGAAGGAACAACCACCTGCTGAGATTGGAGAAGGTCCACAATGGGGAGAGTCCAGTAAGGGTGGAAGAGCCCCTCGTAAGAAAGGCGAACAGGTTAAAAGCTCAGCTAACAAGAAGCCAAGGAGAGAGCATCCAGAGCGTGCGCCTAGAGCAGAAGGTAGTGGCCCAGAGAAAACACCTAAAAAGAAACGTGAGCCCTCAAAACATCAAAAAATGTTTGACGCACTCTCGGTTAGTAAAAAATCGGATTCACTAGATCAGCCATTGTCATCGAAAGAATAAACTCGAGAATTTTATGATGAATTCAACTACATTCTAATAACCAAAATGCTGTTTTTAAGCACGTTGTTTGAATAAATCAGTCTTTAGATTTGACAAGAGTTTATCGAAGTCATAGCCCTGTAAATTGAGCAGGACTTTTATTTTATGCCTTTGATTGTTGATATATTGTGGTGAAACATTGAGAAGAATCGCGATTTCTTTCGACCTGAACTCTAGGGCGATTAGCTTTAATAGCTGAAGTTCCTTTTTTGAGATTAATTTTTCTAAGGGTTTGAAACTATCGGTGTTAAGGTCCTCACAAAATTTACTGATCTTGAATCTTGTGATGCCTTCTTGATGCGTTCTTATGATGTTAAGATCCTTAAATTTCTCATCATGACTATCAACGGTATCATCTAAATCTGTCATCAGGATTCTTAATTGCTCTAGTTTCCGAATATTTTCCCTTGCGATCGAAGTCAGAGACTTTCTCAATTGAATTAGCTCTTCTGATAGCTCTAGTTTAACCGTCTCTAAGGAAGTGTTTTCAGCAGTAAGCACCACAACTTTTTTGCTTTCCATAATCTTTGCTCTTTGGGTGAAAACTATGGCTATAAGTATTAGCAAAAGGGCTAGGATAAACAAGTATATTATTTTTTCCTGCACTTTTTTTGAAATCAATTTTTCTTCGCGGTATTGCTGTGTCAATTTTTTTAATCTATCCAACGACTCTTGATATGCAGAATCATTCATAGGGCTTGTTACGTAGTTTAAGATGCTTTTGCGTCCCTCTGTGTTCGTATTGAAGTACAGCTGGATTAAAGAACGTAATTGCTCATCCTCAACTTTATTGTATAAAATATGTAGTGTCGAGTCAGTTACCTCGACATTTAGAATATTCTCATTTTTTAAAAGGCCGGTCACTGCTAGATCAAAATAAGGAGAAGCGCTGGGCATTGACATTAACTTTTGAATAGTTTCGGATATCTGCCAATCGTTGCTCGTGTATAGGTTCAATAGTGCTTCTGGTAATTCTGAAATATTAGGGTAAGCATTCTGAATTATAAGGCCTACGCTATCGGCTTTTGAAGTATCATTTTTCTCAACAAAAGTGAATAGATTGTTTAAGTAGACTGGATTAACACAGTTTGGGTTTTTCTTGGTTATGATTTCTATTTGTTCAATGGAGAGTTCTATGTCATTTATTGTATTAGCAAGCCCAAGAATATTGGCTTCCAACATTTCTATGTACCACGAACTATAGGCTCGACATTTTTGAAAAGATATTAGTGCGCTGTCTAGATTTCCTCTACTCCAATGTGTAGCGCCTAAATTATTGTATACGCTAGAACTAAAAGAGCTATCAGATAGTAATATGAATTCTTTGGCAATTAAGTTTAGGTCTCTAACTGCCAGTTCCACCATCCCCTGTTGAAAGAAATAGATGGATCTATAATAAAGAATGTAAGGATTGTTATCAGTGTCGTTTGAATCATAAACATACGTTCCATTTCTTACATCACGTTTTACTTCGTAAGCATTAAGGTTTAGCAGCTCTCTAGTGGTCAATTTTGTAACGTCTAACTGGGATTTGAAGTAGGCTATCTCATAGTCGTTTTCGGCTAGATATTGAAGAGCCTGCTCGACGTATACGGACCTTTTAAATTCCCTGTGTTCGTTATTCACGACATTTGCTAGGCTATCAATTTTGTTAGGTTGAGATTGCCCCACGATAGAGCAAATAGATAGGAGAAAAACGAGGGCTGCTTTCATTAGTGAAAATTATATATTTATTAGTATAAAAGTACTTAATAACATATAATAACCTTTATGAATTCCCTTTTTTAATTATTCTTAAAAAATTGATTATCAATGTTATATGAATTATTATATCATTTGATATGTAAGGTGTTGAAACGCGAAGGCACTAAGTTCTTAACTGATATGGTTATTGAATAGTAGATGTTTGTCGAAATATTAGTTAACTGGTACTAGGCTAGATAGTCTTCAAATCAATAAATTTATTTTATTAAAAAATTGGTTCATGTCTTGATCCATGGGATTAATTTAAATCGACGAAAATGAATAGTTTTAGTAAGTTTCTTATTCTGGGGTTCTCTTTTTTCTATTCTACAAAGAGTAACGTATCCCTTCAAGAACAGCTAAAGTCTTCTGCTTCGGAAGAGCTGATGGAGTCATACGATCGGTTTTTGAAGATATATTTCACCTTCAAATTCGGCACGAACATGATCTCGTTGCGTGACATTATTTTTCTCGCCAGACGTTTGAGCACCTTTTTAGAGGAAGAAGATTTAATTACTCATAAGGTCCCACGAATTCACAGTTGATTGTGTGTCTTCATAGGCGATCAAAGAAGTCTTCCATGATGGAGTCACATGCTGAATGGAATCTGCGCATTCGCCAACTGTTGGCAATGGGACATTATGGGCACAAGGAAACTCTAAGCAGAAAAAAAGTCCCTTCTACAGAAGGGGCTTTAGAAATTAAACAGTTCCAGAAGAACACTTTACTTAACTATGGCTTTTGTTTATTGGTTGCTCAAGTATAGACCTGAATGGGTTGACACCTAACAATGATTTAGTGTTAGAGTGTCCAATTAATCAGTATTCATGTGCAATTACGGGATCTGTGTTATTGTTCAAGGCATCTACACAAGAGAATAAATGAGCCTCGTTAAATCGTCTTAAGGGGTTGCTTCAAGATTAATCGTTAAAAACACAGCCGCTTTTCTTCTCTGAAAAGTGTGTAGAGGTCGCTAATCAATCAGAATGAACTTCTCCGTGTATACCTTATTTGGGGTTTCAATCTGTATGAAGTAAAGCTCGCGTGCGAGTCCTGATACATCTATAGATTCATTGTATTGACCAATAAAACCTGGGTAGTTCCATTGCTGCACCACTTGTCCAAGGGTATTGAGTATACGTATACTTAAATCTTCCTGTTCGCCAATTAAGAATTGGACATTCAGTGCATTTATCGCTGGGTTGGGGAACAGGTGTAATCTGTAATCGCCATTTTCCAAAGTGAATACCTCAGACTCGATTTCGCAAGAGTCAAAGCGAATAGTGAGTTGGTAGTTCCCATCTATCGGATTATAAATAATGCTATCTGAGGATACAACAGTGCCATTCAAAAACCACTCGTACGACACGCCACTAAGATCATCTGATATGGATGCACGAAGATTCTTGTTCTCAGGAAGTATATCAACGTCAATCACATTTTTACAAGTATCAAAATGAGCAATCAAAGTGGTGTTTGAAGCAAGTGCAATTTCAATCGAATCAATGTTTAAGTTGTTGTAGGCCGGAGCGGTTGAATACCAATGTGAAAATGTAAAACCATTACCAGGTATCGCCTTGGCCGTAACAGGACATCCTCCATGATATATTCCGCTCCAAGGTAATGAAGGGAGGATACTGTTCATTTGAACATGACCCGAGCTTTCTGGTAAAGCATCAAGGCTAACTTGTTTTTGTCCTTGAAGAGATAAGCTCTCATTAATATGCTGGCGTGCGGTTGAAATCCGTGCACTGTTGTACAGCTTTATATCATTTACATCGTATTCCCACCCTGTATAGGAATAGGGCCCCATCTGATTGTTCCATGTTGCTATATGATCAGGAATGGCCAATTGTATGCTAGCCTTCAGTTCATTAACAATGATATTGACGTTATTAGGTTGAAACGTAGTGTTGATTAAATCGTCGTATCTATTCGTAAAGCGACATTTAAATGCGTTGTTATTTAAAGCACGGTTAAAGATGGCAGAATGTGCGTTGGGCGAACTTGGATTTCGAGCTAATGCGAGATAATTCTGATAGATGTTTTGACCAAAATGCCCCCATGCGGCATCGGTATCATACAGGACATATCGCCATTTACCGCCTGCTGTATCAGGTCTCCAAAGTTTAATATTGTTCAGCCCCCATGCGATACCTAACCAATCCATATTCTGTATATAGGTTTGGAAAATGAAATAATCGATGTAATTGTCTATGTCAAATCTAGTGCTCAATACATCTACAAAGTTGGGGTCACTCAACACCGTGTTTTGGATCATAGAATAGGATTGTGCGAAATGATCCGCAGAACCCGCTAGGGCGCCGTCCCAGTTTAATAGATCGATGTCCTTACTGCTTATTCCGTGATTGCTTTCTACATAGTGTTCGTCAATCTTTTCTCTAATACCGTATAGCCCCCAGTAGGCCCCATTGAGGTAAACGATGCAGGGCTGGTAGCCCATACGATCAATATGCGTGTTTTCACCTAATCGGCTTATTACGGCATCTTGTATTCTATCAGATGCCCCATGCTGGCCACCGTTTCGTATATTAAAATTATTGTATTGAGTTATGGCTGGTTTCCGCTCGATAAGTGCGTATTCTATATCGCCAGTATATATAGATTTAGCATCTATTCGGAATGACTTTTGGGGTTCTGCCCTTGACCAGCCGCCATGTATTTCTAAATCGAATTGTGCCTCAAATTGTTTAACTCTGGAGGCATCAAAGAATTCCATTCTAGATTTTCGGGACCAGGGCTGCCAGAAGTTGCTTCCGAAATAAGGATAGTTCGTTGTTGCATTTGGTCCTGATACATAAATGCCAGAATTCCAATCCCATAAGTTGTCTTCATCTGTTATAATTGAGACAACGGGAAGGTTATGGTTTTCTTCGTCTATAACATAGGTCCTGTCAACAATAGCACTTGGTAGCATTTGACCATTTGGATTAAACGATCTGACACTTAATACGGTTGTGCTGTAGATATAGATTGGACCATTTACTACATTATCATTTACCCCTGGGACATCACCGTTGGTGGTATAGTATGAAGTTGCATTGGCACTGGTGCTAACGTTTACCTGATTTGGCGCTTGATACCACCCAGAGGGTAGATCTAAAACAGGAGAAGTTACTATACCTGAAAAGCAAGTGTTCTGATCGTTTGAAAGATTTGGTGATGGAGTATTAAAATAGCACCAATTCCCTACACCATCAGGAATTCTACCCTTGCTAATTGTGTGGGTGATATCAAAAGGTATAAATACGCTATCAATAACATTCTCATTGGAATCACTTATTGAGATGGTTTCTCCGTGAGATAATTTAAAATCAGCATGGGGCAATACTAATGGAGGAATTATCCAGCTCGGTAATGTTTGGTAATTGTAATTGGTCGAAGAAATGCCAGCAGACAGAAAGAAATTACTACTCATATCTGATGATGAGGCAGAAGCGTTATGGACCCGGATTGCTAATAGGTTCGTCCCGTTAGTAAGGAGTTGATGGACTTCTTCCGATGTGAATAATTGATGTTCTGGTATGCCGCCAGTGTACAAGACGGCTTCATGTTCTACCGAGGTGAATTCGTTATAGCTAGGTGAAAAATTGGCAAAGTTGTTTGACCGCATTATTTCTACGCCATTCAAATAGGCAATGAACCCATCGTCGTAATCTGCATGGAATAGAAGATGTGTGATATCGTCAATATCCGCGATTTGAAATTCTTTCCTTAACAATATAGATGGCGTCGAAGCGATTATTGTATTATCGTCATTGTCGCTGTATCCAATTCCACCTTGACCTGTATTCCAATTCTGATCGTTGAAGCTTTGAGTATTCCAATTGCCGTAGTCAGGCGGCGGGGTATTACTGGTCCAGTATTTCCAGGTATTTGTTGCAAGGACAATCGATTCCCAATGGTTCGATAATTCTAGGTTCTCACGACCAGAGGCACAAATTGTGATGAGTTCCTGGCTCCCCAAATACACATTTGGAAACTGCCATTTATCCAAATTATTCGGATTATCACTCAGATAATAATCAGCCAGAAAAACAGAATCGCTAGAGTAATTAAAAACTTCAACCCAATCCACATCGTCGCCATTCTCATCTGTAAACCCCCTTTGACAGTTGAATTCATTAACAGCCAATTGAGCGTGTAATGAAACTGCTGAGCAGAGTAAAACAAGGAGAACAAGGAATTTGCTCAAGACAATATGATGTTTGGAGTATGCCATTCTCGGCTAAGATATGGAGATTAAGCATTTTCTGAAGGCTTACAACTTCTATTTGTGATTATAGATATTGTCTCAGCACCGCTAGGAATAGGATAAACAAAAATACACCTGGTATTTCTGAGTTTGGCACAGTTGTTTCTCGACTTCAATTAACTAATCATAGTATGATGAAAAAGTATCTGCTTACCCTGTTAATACTATCCTCTACATCGCTTTTAGCACAATCTTGGGTGGCGAAAGCGGATGTCCCAATTGGCCGACACCACCCGATTACATTTGCGTTAAACGGAAAAGGGTATGCCATAACAGGAACGGATTCTACGGGTCAGCCAACGGACGATGCGTTTGAATACAACCCAACTACGAACACTTGGAACGTTTTAACTGATTTTCCAGGTTTGGCCAGGAGTTTTGGAATTGGAACAACAGCAAACGGCAAAGCATACTTAGGATTTGGAGCAACGGCCTCAGCGTACCTCAAAGATTTCTGGAGTTTCGACCCTACAACGGGTACGTACACTCAACTCGCTAATTGCGACTGTTCTAGCAGAAGACACCCGGCTATGATTTCCATTGGGAATCGTATATACGTTGGACTGGGAAACGACGATTATAGCGATAAAAAAGACTGGTGGGTGTACAGTATTGATAATAACACCTGGACACAATTGGCTGATTTACCTGGCTCTGCCAGACACCATCCTTATATGTTTAACGCAGGAGGTGAAGTGTTTGCTGGCTTAGGTCATGGTGGGCAAACAATATTTAAAGATTGGTATAAGTTAGATACCGCCATGAACACATGGACGGCGATGAGCCAATTTCCAGGAGAAGCTAGGGTTGCAGGTACTCAGTTTAATATGGATGGATACGGTTTTATATTAAGTGGTGACGGGGACAATCATAGTTATATGGATACCGGAGAAATGTGGCGTTATAATCCTGCCAATGATACGTGGCTCCAATTCCCCCCACATCCAGGTAAAAGCAGATGGGCACCTGGAAGCTTTGTAATTAATAATGAGGTTTTCTTCTTCGGAGGAGTGAACCGTTTCACCAGCACTTATCCCAATGACTTATTGAGTTTTGATGTGGCCGCTGCGACCATGGATCTTGATGAAGAAATCATGGAAAACACCTACGTCTATCCAAGTCCGGCTAATCACTTTATTTCTTGGGAATTTGATAAATCTGTAACTGAGGTTATGCTAATTAATATCCTGGGCGAGATTGTTGCCGCTGACATGGCAGAGACAAAACAGATGAATTTAAGTCATTTAAATAACGGAGTTTATTTCGTTCAGTTTATCTCTAATAACGATGTCGTTAAAACGTCTAAAATCATAATTCAGCATTAACACCCGTCTATTCCAGACACTAAATTGAATAACGAAACGACTTACCAAAGGTTTGGCGGCGAGACTGCTTAAATTCTTTGTGACAATTTCATCTTTTTCATCTTTATGAGCCATATCCGACTATATTTGCGCCTCGTTGGGGATGTAGCTCAGTTGGCTAGAGCGCTTGACTGGCAGTCAAGAGGTCGTGGGTTCGAATCCCATCTTCTCCACAAGTTTAAACCCTCGTAAAACCTCACTTTTCAGTGGGGTTTTATTTTTCTCGAGATTTTTGTAGTTGCAAGGTTTTGGGAATTAGACTCATGATCTCCAGACAACTCTATTGAAACTTCTTTTTTGATCGATAAAATTATAAATTAAACAAATCAGGTCATCATCTATTTCTGGTTGCAGAGAATAGTCAAGTATTTCTAAAATCGACACCACGAGTTAGGACGCTCAAGTGCGCCTATTTAGACCAGCGCTTTGAGATCAATCGTAGCGTTAAAATATATTTAACCCTGGACAAGAAAACTCTAACTTAGGATGGCTAATATGCTCTGATGAGATAGCGATCGCTACTACGGCCTAATTGTTGAGTATTTTTAGAGTAAGTGAACTAGTGATATGAAAAAAACAGCTCTTATTATTCTATTATTCAGCTTCGTTTTACTGTTATCACAGTGTGAAAATGATCCCGATGGTGCTTCGGAAAATTCAGCCTTAGTTCAGGCCGGATTGATTGAGGCTGAACTGGGGCCGATACCCACCTTTAACTGCGAAGATGGTATACTGATTCCCATTTACGTTAACGGCACAGAGGTCTTTCAAGACCAAGCTAAATACGCTTGTGATAATCCAGATTTAAAAGGCGAGTGTTTGATAGGCTCTCGTATTGGTAGAATTGAAGGTACGAACAGTGATGGGACTCCCAGACCTGAAGTAGTTTGGGTTTTCTTTTGTAGAAGGGGAGATAACTTTGCGCAAATGATAGGCCACAATACCACCACTGGACAGACCGCGTTTCTGGAATTGGTCGATGGTTACCTCCCTACCAATGCTTACGCGCAGCCTAATGTAAATGTGCCCGTTCCATCCGATGCGAATTATGCAGACGCCTGGAAAGCTCCGGCCGACATTGCCATACAAGGATGTAACTCCTGCCATTCCTCTGACCCGTTCATTCACTCGAGATGGGTAGCGGGTGCAAAAATGGCAAATGGCACTAATGAACCTATTCTTCCTGAAGTCGCGACATCTCAAAGTAAATATTGTGTGATTGGGAGTGAGTTTTCGAATTGGGAATTAGTACATATTGACCTTACCGGGAACAACTGTTTGAGTTGCCATAGACTAAGTAATATCAATGCCTGGAATTATGAAAACAATACAGATTGGGATCTTTATATGCCGCCGGGAAATCCAGGGAGCATGTCTACAGATTACCAATCCATAAAGGACTATTTACAGAATTTAGGCGCCTTCGAAATTGACCCCAATGGAACAGATGTACCCAACTGTGATTAAACGGAGTCTACAACGACTCCTGGCTTTTGGAGAAATAGGATTAGCAATATGGTTATTGGTGAAAGAAGCTAAAGATATTTAAATGAGAAAATCCACTCAAATGAGTGGGTTTGTTATTGGTGGGAGATGAGAGGTTCGAATCCCATCTTCTCCACAAGTTTAAACCCACTCATTTGAGTGGGTTTTTATTTTTATCGGGATTTTTGTTTTTCTATCAAAGACGAACCGTGCATCACGTTATATTGTTGAACGAAGTATGAAGACAAAAACACTACTATTCACCGGGTTGCTACTTTGCCAAAGCTTGTTTGGTCAGGTGATCGATTTCCAGAAGGATTTCAATAAAATCAATGAGCAGTTAATGCTTGGCTTAGGGTCTTATGCTCTTGCAAACTTCGCCCTAAGTGGTATTGGTTATGTTACGAGCGAAGACGAATATTCCAGACGATTTCATGAAATGAATGTGATGTGGAATACCGTGAATATTGGACTTGCACTGCCGGGATATATCAAAGCGCGTCGAGGCGGACGGCCTATGTCCGTGGCGGAGATATTGAAGGCACAAAAAAAGACAGAATCGATTTTCCTAATTAATAATCTTTTGGATGTGGGATATATTGCTGCTGGGATTTGGATGCGTGAGGTAGCACCGAACCAATTGGATCAAGAAGAACTTTTTAGAGGGTACGGCAATAGCCTCATTCTTCAGGGGTCATTTTTACTCGCCTTTGATGCGTTTGCATATTACGTGCACCACAATCATGGAAAAGAACTTGCGCTGCTGGATAAACTTTCCTTGAGTGCTTCGAGCGGCGGCGTAGGGTTGCGAATTACACTCTATTAGAATTGTCAAAGCCAGCCCGAAAGGGCTGGCTTTATTGCTTGACATAGGTTCTGAAGGGATGCTAAAATTGGTATACCGCAGCAATTAGGAAAGACGCTAGTTTATCCGTTGTCATCTCGTTGAACTGCGGTACGGAGCTCTGGTCTAATCTGCATTCGAGAATTAATCGAAGCTCGTCCGTTTCATAAGAGCCGGTTAGTGTGAAGTCAAACGTTGTGTTACCTGCGCCATAGGCAGGTCCTCCTGCGTCGAGCTCCTGAAAGAATTCTGCGCGCAGCCCAACGGCGAATTGGTCCTTAATGGTCTTCGAAGGATAGAATGCTAGTCCGTAGAATCCACCAGCCGATGGTGTTTCGTTGTATGAAGCGTTGATCCCGAGTCCTGTGGTTTTACCCAATTGATAACTACCCGTTAAATCAATTTGAAAAGTGGGAGATGCATCGATGCTTTGCTTACCAAACAGAAGATTTAAATAGGTATCGCCATAGCCATACTGGAGCCCATAGGTATATAGGTCTACATCATTCATCTCAGTAAAATCGGTTGGATTCATGATAGCAAACATGACCGATTGTTTTTCACAAAACGCGTAATCGGCTTTAAGCCCGGTATGGGAAAAAGGTCCATACGAGAAGAGATAAGAGGTGGAATAGTGAAAATTATCTACTGGAGAAATGACTTCATAGCCCAGGAAAGTATTAAAGTTCCCTAAGGTTAAAGTGAGTTTTTCAGTGGCATTCCAGTACGCATATAATTGGTTTACGATATTGCCGGTAGCACTATAATAAGGTGAGGCAAAAACGGCATCCGTTCCTCGAGGACCGAAAACTAAATCCGCTACGAATCCACCTTTATCGGTGCTTTTCTCTGCTTTGATGTTCACCATACCCAAGGCAAATCCGTTTAGGTTTGCAAAACTTGATGCGGGGGCATCGAATTTATCGGCATTTAAGTTGCTTCTGAAATAGGTGTCAACAGAACCTGAAAAGGCAATGCTTTCTTCTGTTTCCTGAGCGCTGGTTGAAATTACAGCACCAATTAATGATGCAAACAGCCAAATTTTTCGGACTTTTGTTGTAACGATTTTCATTTGAGGGAAATTGTTTTTAGAGCCCGGAGTGTTACAGCACTTCGGGCTCGCTTTTATAAATAGAATAGATAATTAATGTTGATTCATTCGGAAATCCGCGTAGGCTGACATTCCACCGTGTTCTGATTGGTCCAGTCCGTCAAGTTCTTCTTCGCGATCAACACGAAGTCCCCAAATTTTTTCAATCAAGGTTAATACTAGCCAACTGAATGTGATGCAGAACGCAGCGACGATACCAATACCAGCGAGTTGAATTAAGAATTGATCTGTACTCGCAGAACTACCAAATAGCCCTACTGCGAGAGTACCCCAAATTCCAGTACCGAGGTGAACGGCAACGGCACCTACCGGATCGTCAAGTTTTAATTTATCGAGTAAAGAAACAGCAAGCACAACAATTACTCCACCTAAAGCTCCGATAAAAATTGCGTCTGTAATTCCCATTAAATCGGCTCCTGCGGTAATACTTACTAGACCACCTAAAATGCCATTCATAAACATCGTAAGATCGAAGTTTTTATAGACGACACGAACGAAACCTGCAGCAGCAAGACCACCAGCCGCCGCCGCAATCGAGGTTGTGGTTAGGACTAAAGAGGTGAGTGCGGGATCAGCGCTAAGCACGGACCCACCATTAAATCCGAACCAACCTAGCCAAAGAATAAGTACTCCAGCTGCCGCGAAAGGTAAGTTGTGACCAGGTATAGCACAGGCTTTTCCGTCTTTATCAAATTTACCGATGCGTGCGCCTAGTTTTATTATATACAATAACGCTGCCCATCCTCCTACGGAATGAACCAGCGTAGAGCCTGCAAAGTCATAGAATCCCCATTCGTCTAAAAAGCCGCCACCCCATTTCCAAGAGCCTACTACAGGATAAGCGATGCCTATCAAGAGGATTGAAAACACGAAAAAGGAGCCCAATTTTGCACGTTCTGCAACTGCGCCGGATACTATTGTCGCTGCTGTAGCAGCAAACATGCCCTGAAACAAGAAATCCGTCCAATAAGTATAACCTTCATTGTATGCTAAATCTAGTCCTTCTATCCCTATCGGGCTTTCAAGTCCAAACAGTCCTACGAAGTAATCGGGTAAAACCCCGTTCCAAAATGATGCGGGATACATTAGATTGAATCCAATAAGCGCATAGAGTACAAGTCCTGCACTTATGATAAAGAAGTTTTTAAATAGAATATTAATGGTGTTCTTCTGGCGAGTAAGGCCTATTTCTAGAAAGCTGAAACCAAGATGCATGAAAAACACAAGTGCTGTACAAAGCATCATCCATAGGTTGTTTATAGTAAGAGTAAGTGTCGTTTCCATTTGAATGTGTATGAATGTGATTATTTCAGTGTAAGGCCACCGCTTTCTCCAGTGCGAATTCTGTAGGCATCTTCGACGGGTGTGACAAAGATTTTGCCGTCGCCAACCTCACCGGTTTTTGCAGCTTTCAGGATGGCACTTACCGTTTTGTCCACGAAGTCATCATTTACGACAATACTGAGATAGCGTCTTTGAATGTCCGTTGAGCTGTAAGCCACACCTCTATACAAGTGTTCCTTTTTTTCGTGACCTACACCGGTTACATCCCAGTAACTAAAGAAGTATACGTTCACATCATGAAGCGCCTGACGGACCTCATGAAATTTCGATTTCCTAATAATTGTGTCTATTTTTTTCATTTTGAGGGTTGTTTCGAGCAAAACTATGTATTAATCTCAACAACCCCCTAATAAATTGGGGTAAAATCAAAAAAAAACCAACAAAAAGGAAATTAAACCCCTATAAAACAGGGGGTGTGATAGCTATTTATGATATATTTATAATGAACACCCCCTTTTTTTTAGGGGGTATAAGTTTTTTTTGTTCTTACCAATTATAAAAAAGACCCCACAGAAGTAAGTGACACTAAATGTGACTCATTGAATCGGATATAACTTTTATAAAGACATATCTATTTATGATTTGATTCTAGAGTTTCTTAACTAGCCAAGTTTAAAAAGACAATTTTTTTTATTTATTGAATTGATGTTTGCTGCTGTTTGTCTTTCGTTTATGACTGGCAGTCAAGAGGTCGTGGGTTCTACTCCCATCTTCTCCACAAGTTTAAAACCTCACTTTTCAGTGGGGTTTTATTTTTCTCGATATTTTGTCCCTGCAAGTTTCTAAAACAAAATAGTAGCTCATAACACATACAAGAAGTTTCATATCTGAAACATATACGTGTCAAAATCTTTTTTCGTTTACTGAAATTAGTAACATTACCCCTTTATTTGAGATTATAGTTCACGTTAAAACATCAATGAACAACTAACTTCATTTATATAGATTTAAAAAATGAAAAGTTACATAACACTCCTACTTGTATTGATTTGTTCCTTAGCTGCTGCTCAGGAATTGAAAATTGATAATGATAATTTTGGTAACATTACTTCAGTACTTTATAAAGAGGCTAGAATTACTGTCCCTATTACACCGGCTGAATTCCATCAATTGACCATCATTTACGAGGGGTATAAAATGAACTTCAAGTATGACCAGCATTATAACAAGTGCTTTCGTACATACCCCGCTCTTGTCAACTGGGATCTTAGTGAAGAGGAGTTGAGAAATCTTAGAAATTATATTCGTCGCAATGGGGGTTCTTTGCCAAAGACATTAGATATAATTGCGCCCTCCCTAACTGAGATACAACCTAGCATTTTGTTATCCACTAAGTCAAATAATAATAAAGACACCTTGGTCTCATATGTCACAGAATTACCGCAGACGACGGTCCTTAATGAAGAACAGGGTTCTACGGACGTCTCTATTAAAGTTGAACCAGAAATCGAGGACACGACTTCTAATGATCTACCGCAGGAGTTGAACCACCCAGATGTGATCATCGTTAATAGAAAGCTCGAAACATTGGCAACGAACAATATGGAGCCTTTGAATGAAGCACGGACTAGTCGCAAAATTGACCAGATGAAGGTATATAAAAGAAGGGGCGTGATTTATCAAAATGATACGCTTTCAGCGAAAGAGGCCAAATTGATTGCCATGGATCAAAGTTTTGAAGCCTATGCAAATTTTTCCGCGGCGCAGAGAATTCGGGGTTGGAATAACTTTTGGGGTATAGTTACTGTTCCCCTGTACCCAATTGTATTAATTACAGGACCAGCGATTTTAGTCCGCGAATCCATCCGGAAAAAACGTATTGAGCAGGCGGTCGAGGCTTTCAATATATCGATACTCAAAGAAAATAGAGCGGACTTAAATCAACTACAACGGTAGTTTTATTTATAAGTTAAAGATTATTGAATTTAAAACTTAGCTGTTTGAACTACTGTTATGGTACTCCTCAACCAATCGCATTACAGCCTTGACCAAATCTTTAGTTTCTAGAAGAAGGTTAAAGTAAAGTGTCGTATTCTTTGGGCTGACTTCTTCCTTTCGAGTTCTTGCTATTTGCACATCAATTTTTTCTGATATCAATGCAAGAATTGATTCTTCTTTTTCTAGACAAGTACTTAAATCACTAAAGTTCTGTGATGTAAATGCTTGCTCAACCGAAACAAGTATCCCGTTAAACATACTTTGGATTTCATTCAAATCACTAATCTGACTTTTACTTAATGCCTTATGATTATTATCGATGTGCTTATAGCTCTTTTTTGCAATAAACTCTAAGGATTGTACCACATCAGTCAAATTCGCGAGAACCATGATATAGAAATTAGAACCGCGAACGCTCGTTTCGTCAAGGTTCTTGATAAAGTAAAATAAATGATTTCGCAAGGATTCTACTTCTTCTTCGAATGTACCTATCCGCTTGCGCATTTTTTTCAATGCGCCAGCATCTTGATTTGACAGCCCATCTACAACACCATTGAAAATCCGAGTAGTACGATACATCGATTTAGCAACATTATCAGCGCTTTCTTCAATAATCTCCTGTACCGTATGACTGGCAGATTTTTTTAATGAAGTATGGTCCGATTGTGCATTAGATTTCTTCTTGTGGCTCAAATAATTCCGAACAACCAGAACAGCGGCGAATAGTAATAGAATTGCTATGGCAGCGCCGCGTCCCATGTAAATTATGTACGTTAAGATACCTGCGAATGTAAACGCACTGAACGCTGTAAAGAACCATCCACCTATTACATTCACAACACCTGCTACGCGATAAACGGCACTTTCTCTACCCCAAGCGCGATCCGCAAGTGATGTACCCATTGCTACCATAAAGGTGACATAGGTAGTAGATAACGGAAGCTTCATACTCGTTGCAATGGAAATTAAAATTCCTGCAACGGCAAGATTGATAGATGCACGAATCATATCGAAGGCTGGAAGCGCCTTAGCCTTTTCCTCAGAAATTTCAAGTGCAGGTGTCTGGAAACTGCTTGTGATTCTTGCTTGAACACTAGACGGTAAAATAGTACTGATGGCGTTTACGAGTTTAGTTGACCCTTTTACAATGCTTCTAGATAAAAAATTAGGTTGGAAACGTTCGCTTCCATCACCCTGACGAGATAAATCTATAGAGGTATCTGAGACGGTGCGTGCTTTCTTGGAGAAAGCCAAGGTTACCACCATGATGCTTCCGGCAATGAAGAGTAAAACTGGCTCTGTAGGAACCTTTTCTGATAATATCTCCATCGAGAACTCTGAGGCAGGTATACCGGATACGGACCAGGCTTCGTAGCTGTGGTAAGCCGCCATAGGTACCCCAATAAAGTTAACCAGATCATTTCCTGCAAAGGCTAACGCCAATCCGAAAGTACCAAGACCTATTACGATAATAAGTACATTGATCTTAAATACTTTGTCAATGATAAACATTAAAAGTGTCCAAAATGCCAGCATCGATGCAATGACTAAAAGAGTATTCTGAGCGAGAAAGCCTTTTATATCGCCATAGAAAGGTGTGCCTTTAAGACCCTTGAAGAATATAAAGTACCCGATTGCAGTTAAACAGATGCCTGCGAAAATGAAACCAAAGTTTTTTACTTTTTTCTCGTACTGGAAGCTGAATACTAATCTGGAGACCCATTGAACAATCATACCCACAGTAAAGGAGATGACAACAGAAAGAAGAATACCTGAGATGATCTGTTTCGCCTTTTCAGTGTTGATGTAATTGGATAGATCAGCTGCGGTTTCGGTATCTGACAGGCCAATTTTTATCAATGCCATTACAACAGCAGCACCAAGTAAGTTAAAAACGATAGATACAGTAGTCGATGTAGGCATGCCTAGGGTATTGAAGAAGTCTAATAACAGAATATCTCCAATCATGACCGCCATGAAAATGAACATGATCTCATCAAAATAGAATTTAGAGGGCACAAAGATCCCTTTTCGTGCTACCTCCATCATGCCGCTAGAGAATACAGCACCGACAAAAACGCCTAAACTGGCAATAATCAAAATATTCCTGAATGAAATGACTTTAGAGCCAATCGCTGAATTCAAGAAGTTCACGGCATCATTGCTGACACCTACAATAAGATCAGCAACTGCTAAAATTGCCAGTGCGAAGATCATCAAGTAAAATATACTGTCCATAGTGTTTGTGTTTCGTAGGGCTAATTTATACCTGCAATGTTATCTGAAGGTTAAGTTAGAAATGCAATTCAAATCCTGTTCTGAAAATGATTGCGTCGCTTTCTCCATTTTTAGTTGAGTAGCTAATATCACCTTGCACCTTTAGTTTGTGACCAACAACAAATTTATTCAGACCCAGAGTGTACATGGTTGCAGGAGAAGTACCTGTTACGTCAGCATAGTTGAGCGTTGTATAACGACCTGCAACTTCTATTTTTTCTGAAATAAAGTAACCTACTGCCATATTAAAAGCACTTCCTACAGTGACGATGTCTCCAGTTTCGGTTCCGTCCAATTCCACTGCAATAGGGTTCGTAGCGCTACGATCTGCATATTCCGCCATCAAAGAAAACCCTTCGTATTTCATGACTAGATCAATAAACTGCGTAGTAATATTCGTTTGATGTAGCGAGCCATCCATAAGAAACATGTAGTCTCCCATGTTGGACCTTGTTTTTGAGGCATCTGCATTGAAGTCGTAAGTGTAAGCCGCCATTATTTTTAGCTTTTCCTCTCTAACCGTAGAGGAGCCCATGTATTCACCTTTTTTGGTAAAGCCACCTAGAGGGAATAATTCTACACGTCCTGTGTATTGAAGACCACCTTCATTACCTGTGGCAATATTTCTACCTTCTCCTTGAGAGATCGCAAATTTTTCTTTGGAAATGAATTGTCCACCAAGTTTCGTGGTGTGACGCAACTGTATCCCCAAGTCGCGATCAATATTAAACTTACTGTTCAGTAAGGAACGATCTACCAGCTGTAAGTTGGCAGAAGAAATTACACGCTCAACATTGCCAGGAAGTTTTGTTTGGCCAGCCCAGAGTTCAAAGCCCGGTGCGAATTTCCATTTAATGACGGCATCAAGAATGTATCGCGGAGAATTTTTTGTGAACGCATTAGCACCTGACATATCGTTATTTGACAAACCAAATTCCATTTTGTATCCAATGCTTGGGTGTACAACCCATCCGTCAAACTTAAATCTTGAACGACGTACCAAAAAGTCATGATCTACAGGTGCTAGGCCATCGTCGGAAAAATCACTCGTTCCGTAATAACGTACTTGAAATCTTGGTGCAAATTTTACACTAAAGCTGCTGTCTGCAGCAACATAGTTTAATAGACCTTTCCCGAAACTTATTTCATTTACGCCTTGCTGTGCTGACATTTTAAAACTGCAAAGTATAATGATGGCAAACGCAATACTCGTTCTTGAATTCATGAAATGAGTAATTTTAATGCAAAGGTGAATTTTTTTGTTATTTTTCTGTTACGGGAAAGATAAGGTCGTGTAAACTCAATGTTAAGTTTTCACAACACACTACCATTACGGTTCAATGTCGAGATAGAATGTAACTTTGGAGCCAAATAATCAAAGATGACTTTACAGGAATTTTATTCGCAATTAGATTATACCAACGAATTATCTTTTGCCTTGCCTAATGGGACTGCAGTCCCTGCTCATTTTCATATTACGGAGGTTGGTCAGCTCGATCGTTTTTTCTTGGATTGCGGTGGAGTCATGCGCAAGGAGTCACTGGTCAACCTTCAAATGTATACTGCGGAAGATTACGACCACAGGTTGACGTTGCCAAAACTTAAAGTAATTCTAGAAGCTTCCACCCAGCAATTACAACTAAGGGGAGAGGCTGAATTGCGAGTAGAGTACCAAGGTGCAACAATCGAAGTGTACGGATTGTCCCACGATGGTTACCAATTCATTCTTACAGCCTTGCAAACGGATTGCTTGGCGAAAGACAAATGTGGTATACCAGAGAGAAAACCAAAACAGACGATTCAACCTGATTGTACCCCAGGTTCAGGTTGTTGTTAATGGTTATTCTACTGCTCTAAAGAATGTGCTCGCGCTTCTGACAACAGGTGATGCCAATTTATCCGGTGATGGAGCTTTATTTTGAACTCTACCCCCGATAAAATGTTTGAAATAAGGAAAATAGCACGGGACAATCTTAAAAGTAAGTCCTGAATTCTTTAATGGAGAGATTACTCATTATGTTTAAAAAGGCGAAGTTTTTAATTGTAGGATTAGCCACTCTACTCATGTTTCCTAATAACATGATGGCTCAAGAGAGTGACTTAGGAAACTGGCTTATTTACATTGGAAGTAAAAAATTGAATAGTAAATGGAACATCCATAATGAGGTCCAGTATCGCAATTATGACGTTGTTGGAGATTTAGAACAACTGTTGTTAAGGACAGGGCTTGGTTATAATATATCTGATAATAATCATAATGTTCTGTTGGGTTACGGGTACATACTGTCAGGGAATTACGTGCCTCAAACAGAAGATAAAGTGTTCGTAAATGAACATCGTATTTTTCAGCAATTTATTTCCAAGGACCACATTGGTATAGTTTCACTCACTCATCGCTATCGCTTTGAGCAACGTTTTATTGAAGGAGATTATAAAATGCGTTTACGTTATTTCTTAGCTGCTAAACTCCCATTAATCAAAGCTGAAGACAGCCGCTCAATGCTTTATCTTTCTGCCTACAATGAAGTGTTTCTTAACACCAAAAGCGCTTTTTTTGATCGCAATCGAGTTTACGTGGGCGTTGGTTATCAATTAAATAAACAGACGCGTATAGAAGCGGGCTATATGAATCAGTTGTTTGAGAGTTCCAGTCGTGATCAATTGAACGTGATGACTTTGATCACATTTTAAACCAGTCAAGTTCCATGAATAGTATCAATCCAAAAGTTTTTCAGTTTTTCAGCAGTCTCAAAGAGAATAATACTAGAGATTGGTTTGAAAAGCAAAAGCCTCACTTCAAAGAGCTTGAAACGGAAGTCAAGGAATTTTGTGTCCAGTTATTTAATCAAATTAGTGTTCATGATTCGCTGGAAGGGTGGAAGCTAATGCGCATTTATAGAGATGTCCGTTTTTCAAAAAACAAAACACCCTATAAAACCAATTTCGGTATTGCTTTTCGTCGTGCACAGCCAAACAATAGGGGGAGTTATTACCTACACATCTCTCCAGAGGATAGTTTCTTAGCATGTGGTTTTTGGGCGCCTGAACCGAAAGATCTGTTGCGCATTCGCCAGGAATTGGCTGTTTCAGGTGACGAGTTCAGAGAAATTATCAGCCAAAAATCAGTTAAAAACACTTGGGGAGAATTAACAGGTGATGAGTTAAAATCAGCACCAAGAGCTTTTGACAAGGACCACCCAGATATTGATTTGATTCGAAAGAAGCAATTCTTGTTTATGATTCATTTTAATAACTCCGAAGTGGAAAACAGTGCTTTCTCTGAGCGTATTAGCAGTGCTGTACAGGATATTCGACCATTTGTGGATTTTATGTCAGACGTGCTGACGACCGACTCAAATGGAGAGTCTTTGATCTAAAAGATGCATTTGGTCTTGGTAACGCTGGACCAGCATCGAAATGATACGTTTATTAATCACGGAAGATTGCCCTGCATAATAAAGGTATTCCTCTACGGAAAACAGTCCTATGACCGTGCCAATCATGAGGTTTCTAAAGGTATGGTTTGCTTTTAGAGAATGATTAATGTAATCAGGTTTCTGTAGCTCGTGTAATTCGTAAAAAGCATTCTTGTATTGAGCAATGTATTGTCGATAAACTTCTAGAAGTAGATCGTTTTGAAATTTCAAAATCGGTCTTAAAGTCTCGTTTTGGAAAGTTTCTATGTCCAGAGATTGCGCCTTCGTATTAACGGACTTAATTTCTGGTCTTATCTTTTTTAACAAGGTGCCTCGTGGTTCCATATAACGCGTTGATTAGATCAGGTACAACAAGGCCATAGGTTTATTGTTTTAAATTTTCTACGTATGAACAACTCACACCAGTAAATGGTTAACTTGCTGAAAATATAACATCTATCATGAAAAAATTTGCCTACAGTTTTTTTGCCCTAGCATTAAGTGTATCCCTCTTTTCGCAGTCCACAAAAGAGTTGGTATTGACCATAGATCATACCATGGCATCTGCGCCCTTAACTACTTCTTCCATAGGTGTGAATAACCTAGGTAACCAGTTCAAGTTTTCACGCTTAGAATATTACATGGGAGATATACAAGTGATCTATGACAATGACTCGGTATTTAACTACCCCGAAGTATTGCTTATTGATGCGCTAGACGCTGCTTCAACAAACCTTTATTTGGGGAGCCAGAGTCTTGACAGCATTACCGCTGTAAGATTCGCTATTGGAGTGGGCACGAGCTTAAATCACTTGGATCCATCCACGTATTCACCACAGAGCCCTCTAGCGCCTAAATCTCCTTCCATGCATTGGGGTTGGTCAGCGGGATATAGATTTATCGCTGCTGAAGGTATGGGGTCATCGTCCTTTAACCAAGGCTTTGAATTGCATGGCCTAGGCGATGTAAACTATGCGATGCAAACGATATCAACTTCAGGAGTTGCTGTGGGTACAGATACGTTAGAGATTAAATTAGTGGCAAACTATGATGCGCTTACTCGAGGAGTAGCGGTCGGTCAAGGAGTGATTTCTCATGGAGAAACAGGTTCTGCGCGTCAAGCGTTAGCAAACATGAACAATCACGTATTCTCCTCGTCAGAGGGTAATGACGCGTTAAGTGAAGTGGAATTAAAGTCTTTAGATTACTCCATATATCCAAACCCAACGAATGGAAGCTTCTGGGTTTCAGTACCATTTGGTTCACAGATAGAGGTGAGAAATATATTAGGCCAAATAATTGAACACCGTACTTCAGAACACGGGAACGAACGTTTCGTAATGAAGACAACAGGTATATATATTGTGACTTTAAGACAGGGTAAAAGTGTTAGTACTGAACGCGTTGTTGTAAGATAATGCGTGTTTTAGGGATCACTATTGCTGTAGTATTAATAATGTGGAGTTGTACCAAAACACCACCGGAACCGGTCGTTGACCAAACTCCTTATTCACTTGAATACGGAGCTCTCTCTACTCCAGATATTCCCTTAGATAACAAGCTAACCAATCAAGGCGTAAAGCTAGGAAGGATGCTGTTTTACGAGAATCGACTTAGTGGAGATAATTCAATGTCATGTTCCTCTTGTCACAAGCAGGTAAATGCATTTTCGGATACCGCAAAATTTAGCACTGGAATCCATGGAGACATGGGTCATCGACAGGCCATGAGCGCGGTTAACATGCTTTGGAATACGAATGGATACTTCTGGGATGGACGCGTTGAAAAATTGAGAGATCAAAGCTTAATGCCTATACAAGATGCCATAGAAATGGACGAGACATTGGAAAATGTAATAGAAAAACTCGCTCAAGACACCTTGTATACACATCAGTTTTTACGTGCCTTTGGAACAGCGGAACCAAGCTCCTATCTCGTCTCACTGGCGTTAGAGCAGTTTATGAACAGCATTGTCTCGTACAGGAGTAAGTACGACCAATACCTTAATGGATCTGCGCTGCTTACAGAACAAGAGGACCGCGGTCGTGAATTGTTTTTTGGAGAATACAACCCCTTCTTTCCGGATGATAGTGGCGCAGATTGTGGGCACTGTCATGGTGGCAAGACGTTTGATTCCCCTACCTACATGAACAACGGTACGGATTCACTAAACTCAGACCTGGGACGCTTTATCGTAACCGCAGACTCTGCTGAAATAGGGTTAATGAAAACACCCACCCTTAGAAACATCGCACTTACACCTCCGTATATGCATGACGGAATTTTCCAAACGCTCGAAGAGGTGGTGCAACACTATAATACGGGACTACAATCCAGTGCGACACTTGATCAGGCGTTACAAATGACCATGGGAACTGGATTAATGTTGAATGAGCAAGATATAAGTGACCTAGTCTCTTTTTTACATACATTGACAGACCAAGAACTTATTCAAGATGAACGCTTCAGCTCACCGTTTTAAACTCGCTGCTCTAGGACTTATAGTCTTGATATCGTCTTGTGAAAGAAACAATCCAGAAGTTCCGGGCACATTGTCAAACTGGCCAGAGATGTCTTATCCTCAAGACAACCAACCTGATGCATCCAAAATTAACCTTGGCAGGCAATTGTTTGAAGATCCTATACTCAGTGTAGACTCCTCTATAAGCTGTGCTTCATGTCATAAAGCTCAATTTGCTTTAGCAGATAACCTTACCGTTTCTCCAGGAGTGGAAGGCCGCCTTGGAGTACGAAATTCCCCCTCCTTACTTAACATAGGGTACCAGCCCTATTTCATGCGGGAAGGCGGTGTCCCCACTTTGGAAATGCAAATTTTAGTACCCATTCAAGAACACAACGAAATGGCGTTTAACATGGTGCTACTGGCAAACAGGTTAAACCAGGACTCCACCTACAAAAAACTATTCCTACAAGCTTTTAATGATTCTGCCACCGCTTATACTATAACGCGTTCTATTGCACAATACGAGCGGACATTAATTTATAAGGATGCTGATATAGATGCATACATTTCTGGAGACAATAATGCGATAACTCCATCTGCTAAAAGAGGTATGGAATTATTTTATGGAGCGGCAAACTGCTCTAAATGTCATTCGGGGCCACTATTTACGGACTATTCCTTTCATAACAATGGCACCTCCATGTTAGACGGTGATTACGGCCGCGGTCAGCTTACACTAGATTCTTCAGACTTCTATACCTTCAAAGTGCCCTCTTTGCGAAATGCAGCGCTAACAGCACCTTTCATGCATGATGGCTCTGTTGCAACATTAGAGGATGTGCTACTTCAATACAATGCCGGTGGGACATTACATGATTATCAGTCGCTACTGATTCAACCGCTTGGGCTTTCGACATCTCAGCTCTCCGACCTCCAAAGTTTTATGGAGGCACTTTAATTCTTTATAACAGGAATAAAAAAGCCAAGAGTCCTTTTTAGGATTCTAGGCTTTACAGGAGCTCTAAATTTGCTGGTCATTTGCAGATCGGATTTTTACGTATTTTTACGTAGAACTTATTTGTGATAACATACAGTAACATGTTTATAAAACATAAATCACTTATTTTAGGATTGCTGTCATTATGTTGCTTAGGCCATGCTGATGCTAAAGAAATAAAGGGGACGGTCTCGTGGAGCTCATCTGTTGATAGTAGTATTCACGTTTTATCCATGGTTACGGGTGAGCACCTCGCATATTTCAAGGATCATATAGACACATTACAACGCTTTATCATTAATTACGACAAAGGCAATGCTCTTGTAGGTAAAAAAGGTCATCTGTTTTTAACGAATGGATTGTTGTTGGCTACTTTTTCTGGATCCGGCCAAGTGTTTGAAATTGATACAGTCAATAATAGGATTGACCGTCAAGATCGAACTTTCTATCAAGGGTATAATTTTGATGCTTATCAATTTCAGAGGAACGACACTATTTTCTCTTTTGGTGGTTATGGTTTTTGGCTTGAAAATAATTTATTGACCTATTTTTCTGAAGTAAGAAGGGAGTGGAACTTTATGTCCAACGCACCTTTTCCTGTTAATATACCTGAAGGAGGAAATCGAATAGTTCCCTTGTGCTTTTATGATAGACAACATGAAGTGCTTTATACAACGCGTAACGGTGTATTGTTTGCTTATGACTTTCTAACTCACACCTGGTCAAAACAAGGGAATACGAATGTTGCTTTTAACAAAGGAGTCGAGCTTTTTAAGATGCATCGAATGACTGATACTACGCTTTTAGTAATGAGTAATAACTGGGCATGGGAGATTGATTTTTATAGGAATACTGTCATTGATAGGGGTTTGAAAAACGGGTTGTTATACAATCAAACAGGTCTTATGAGTAGTCTTAATTGCATGTATTCGTTAAATGAGTATACTTTGCTCATACCAAAAATCAGTGATGTTCTTCCCATAGGATATAGTTTTGAGTATTTGACGGGTCAAAGCCAGAATAGAGGTCAAGTAACTTTATTTACCTCAACCAGAGACAGATCTTTGCGTATTGCGTTTTTAGGATTAGCACTTATGGTGATCGTTTTTCTAACGACAATCTCGTGGCAAAGATTATATGGAAAGATAGCGAAAATGAAGGCTACCGAAAGCTACTTTAGTACAGTACAAACTAACTTACTGCGCCAGCTCTTGAGCGGTCCCATACTCGCAGATGACTTAAACAGTATTTTAAATGTTCAAGAAAAAAGCTGGGAGGTTCAGCGTCGTCAACGCAGCATATTTCTAAAGGAATTAAACGGATTGGGATTACGAATTTTCGAAGTAGAGATCGTTCTTCGTGAGAAATCTCCAACGGATAAGCGACAGGTGGTCTATGTAATTAATCCTCAGATTCAGGATCAATTGGCACAATTACTGCCTTAGTCATAGGACAAAAGAAAAGAGTTCTATGAAAAACATAATATTATTGGCTTCGTTTGTGCTAACAGTTTCAGCTACAGGACAGAGTAAATGGGGAGTACGAACAGGCTTGAATTATGAGCTTAATGCCATTGGGTTAGATGTCGCTTCAGCATCCGCACAGGAGATTTTTGAAGGAGAGACTACGGATAATGGATATCATATAGGCGTTTTCGGGAGACAATATTTAGGCGATCAGCTTTACACGTCTGGGTCGCTTTTTTATGCGAAAAACACTCATTTTTTGGAGGGTAACGATGGCAACAATGATTTGTTTTACGAGCGATTTGACCAAAAATACCTTCAACTAGATGCAGGGATAGGAATACGTCTGTTGAAATTTGCTCGAGCAGAAGGCGGGGTGCATTATCAAGGGACAATAAGTAACAACGCATTCAATAATACATTTGACACACCAACGGCGGGCTATAATGCATCGTTAGGGATTGATTTATGGAAAGTCAGCGTTGACGTTACCTACTACAGTAGTTTTACGGACCACACGGGAACCTGGAACGACATTCCACTGAGCTACGAGCGATCACAAATACTCGTCAGCCTTGGTGTTGAATTATAGAATTAACATCTCTTTACCCTTCTTTGGCATAAGATTTGACATTGTATAAGCAGCGTCTTTTTAGATAGAGTGTAAATGGTTAATTTCACTTGACGCAACATGGTTTTGTTCAGCAAGCCGCTTCGTACCCCGAAGCGGCTTGCTTTTTTATACGACACGGAATGATACCACGCCTAAGCCGTCTACATCAAGAGTAACGTTAGAGGATTCTTGGATAAAATGCGCTGCTGTAGATGCTCCCGCGAGAACTACCATTCCAGACTTCAACGCAATTCCATATTCTGATGCAAGTCTCGTAGCTGCGGCTAAAGCTTCAAACGGATTATCTAAAATAGCGTCACTATTTCCTTGTGCGGCTATTGCTCCATCAAAGGTCATGGTCATGTCTAAGCCATTTAACCCCAATGGAACTTCGCACCAATCTCCTATCGCATAGGCAGATGAACTGCAGTTGTCTGCCACTACATCTTCTAAAGAGAATTTAAAATTATCGTATCGCGAGTCAATGACTTCAATTGCTGCTGCCACGCCATCAATATAAAGGTGGAGCTGGTCTACGGTCAAAGGTCCGATGATGTCTTCAGACAGTCTGAAGGCGATTTCGGGCTCAGCGCGAGGGTGAATAAATAGTTTCTTTTGAAATGGTTGATCTCGATGGATGGTCATGTCAGCCGTTAATTGGCCTATGATCATATCATCAACTCCCATCTGTGTCATCTTTGCCTTCGAAGTAAAACCCATTTTCACACCAATCAATGGAAAACCTTCTTCAATTCTACGTTGAATGAGCGCATGCTGCACTTTATAGGCGTCCACTAGAGTATACTCTTCTGAGTTAGAAAACTGGCCTCTAGGTTTCTGTGTTCTCGCACTGTTGTGAAGGCTATTAGCCTTTTCTGATATTGTACTCATGGTCTAATTATAATTTGATACAAATATTTTTAGGCTCAGTAAAGAATCTAAGAGCTTCAAAGCCACCTTCACGACCAACGCCACTCTGTTTAACACCTCCAAAAGGTGTTCTGAGATCGCGGTTTAACCAACAGTTCACCCAAATAATACCAGCATGCAATCCTGCAGCCATTCTATGCGCCGTTTGCAGGTTTGTTGTCCATACTGTCGAGGCAAGTCCATAAACAGTCCCATTCGCAAGTAATAACGCTTCTTCTTCCGTGTCGAAAGGAGTTAGTGTTACTACGGGTCCAAAGATCTCTTCTTGATTTGTGCGGCAACCTATAGGTAAATTCTCAAAGACGGTGGGGGCAATAAAGTAGCCATTTTCGCACCGTCCCTCTAATTTAACCGCATGCCCTCCAGTGAGTATTGTTCCTCCCTCTTCCCTTGCTAATTCAATATAAGAGAGCACCTTCTCAAAATGATCCTTACTTACTATAGCCCCCATTCTTGAGGTTTGTGATAGGGGGTCTGCAACTGTCAATCCTGCAACGCGAGAAAGGAAAGCAGCTTTAAATTTATCATAGATGCCACGCTGGACGTAAATTCTAGAACCGCAAAGGCATATTTGGCCTTGGTTAGAAAAGGAAGATCTCACGCTGGTTTTTACGGCCTCATCAAAATCACAATCGTTAAAAATCACATTGGCATTTTTCCCCCCTAATTCTAGGCTAAGTTTTTTAAACATCGGTGCAGCCACCTTGGAAATAGCTTTTCCTGTTTCTGTCCCTCCAGTGAAGGAAATAACTTGAGTATCTGGGTGTTCTACAATAGACGCTCCCACTTCTCCACCTAGTCCATGGACAATATTAAGTACGCCTTTTGGGAAGTCTATATCACGTAGTATTTCACTAAGTAAATAAGCCGTCGCAGGTGTGACCTCAGATGGCTTTGCCACCACCGTATTTCCAGAGGCTAAAGCTGGAGCTATTTTCCAGCTAAAGAGGTAGAGCGGTAAATTCCATGGAGAAATACAACCTGCGACACCAATAGGTTGACGTAGCGTGTAGTTGAATCCATCTGCACCCATGTCATGGGTTTCATAGGCGTCGTGTAAAACGGCAGTTGCGTAAAACTTGAAATTGTCGCGAGCTCGCGGAATGTCTACGGCCTTAGCGAGAGAAAGGGGTTTCCCATTATCCACACTTTCGGCTAAAGCGAGCTCATCCATGCGATCTTCAATAGCCTGTGCAATTTTTAAAAGCCAATTTGAACGTTGTCCCGCAGAGAGCGCGCTCCACGAAGGAAAGGCCTTTTTTGCTGCCTTAACGGCTGCCTCCACATCTTCAGCATCACTCCGAGGAATGTTCCCGTAGATTTCCCCTGTAGCGGGATTTGTATTGTCTAAATACTTGTTGTTGACTGGAGCTTGTAACACTCCATTTATATAGTTGAGAATCTTCATAAGGTCAATCTGTTCCTACGAAGATACGCAAGCCAAACACTGCCTGCACATCAACCACGAATTTCCCTAACTTGTCGCTTTAAACTCAACACTCATGTCATTATTGAAGCCTTTTAATTTCCAAAAGTGGCTGGACGAGAACAGACATCTGCTCAAGCCTCCTGTTGCTAATAAAAACCTGACGCCAGACAGCGATGATTTCATCGTGATGGTGGTTGCGGGTCCAAATGCTCGTAAGGATTACCACTATAACGAGACGGAGGAATTTTTCTATCAACTTGAAGGCCATATTACGGTTAAGGTTCAGGTAAATGGCAAGGCGGAAACATTGGAACTGGGGCCAGGAGATATGATGGTCGTTCCAGCAAAAACACCACACAGTCCTATTCGTCACGAGGGAAGTTTGGGCTTGGTCATTGAACGTGTACGTCAAGGGCGTGGCTTTACGGATGGCTTAATGTGGTTCTGTGATTCATGCAACGAAAAGCTACATGAGACGTTTTTTGAACTCAAGGACATTGAAAATGAGTTCCTGCCAAAATTCAAAGAATATTACGCGAGTCATGATCTTAGGACGTGTAATAGTTGCCACCAAGTCATGGAGGCTGATTCAAGATTTATTTAAGTATGTGTGAGGTGACCTCAAGAAATTTTACGGTAGATATTCATACCCATATACTCCCAAGAGATATTCCGAATTTCCGCGAAAGGTTTGGTTATGGGGGCTTTATATCACTAGACCATCATATGCCGTCTTGCGCGAGAATGATGAAAGATGAAACCTTTTTCAGAGAGGTAGGGGCAAATTGCTGGGATCCTTCTGTACGCTTGTTAGACTGTGAACAGCACAGCGTGGACGTGCAGGTACTTTCAACGGTGCCTGTGATGTTTAGTTATTGGGCAAAGCCCAAAGACACGCTAGAGGTAGCGAGGTTTATAAATGACCACATTGCCGAGATTTGCGTGAAACAGCCTAAGCGATTTGTGGGCCTTGGAACAGTACCTATGCAGAGTCCTGAGTTAGCTATTCAAGAGCTAAGGAGGTGCAAGGAAATTGGACTAAAAGGTATTGAGATTGGAACACACGTGAATGATTGGAACCTAGATGCCCCAGAGTTGTTCCCATTTTTTGAAGCTTGTCAAGATTTAGATATGGCTGTTTTCGTTCATCCCTGGGACATGATGGCAAAGGAAAAAATGCCCAAATACTGGTTGCCTTGGTTGGTTGGTATGCCTGCTGAAAGCTCTCTTGCTATTTGTTCTTTGATATTTGGCGGCGTCTTTGAGCGACTGCCAAATCTTCGCATTGCTATTGCCCATGGTGGTGGATCTTTCCCCGCAACATTGGGTAGGATAAAGCACGGTTTTGATGTACGTCCGGATCTTGTAGCTATAGATAATCCTGTTTCACCAGAGAAGTATTTAGGCCAATTTTGGTTAGACTCACTGGTTCATGATCAAAAAATGCTCGATCATATTGTCGAAATGGTAGGTGAGAACAGGGTTGCTCTGGGCACAGACTATCCATTTCCACTAGGCGAGTTAGAGCCTGGAAAGCTTATTGGCAGTATGCCGTGGAGTGAAGAGCGAAAGGGAAAGTTGCTGCATGGAGCGGCACTCGAGTGGTTGAATTTAGACCTCCAGCAATTCCTATAAACATTATTGATAACGGCAGTGAATTATGGTAATTTCACCACTTACAATTTTCCTTCTATGAGTGACGCGATCAAACACGAATGTGGACTTGCATTTGTAAGACTCAGAAAACCTCTAGAGTACTACGTTGAGAAGTACGGCACTGCTTTCTACGGCCTGAACAAAATGTATCTTCTGATGGAGAAACAGCGCAATCGTGGTCAAGATGGTGCTGGTATAGCGAATATAAAGCTCAATATGGATCCTGGTACGCGTTATATCTCCAGGTACCGCAGTGTAGATCCTAATAGTATTGGAGACATTTTCGGGAAAATTCAAGGCAGAATAGCCGAAGGAATTGGCACGAACACGGATTTATTGAAAGACGTACCCTGGTTAAAGAAAAATCTTCCCTTTACAGGAGAAGTGTTTTTAGGCCATTTGCGTTACGGAACTTATGGTGGAAACACCATAGAGGCATGTCACCCGTTTTTGCGTCAAAACAATTGGCCAACTCGTAATTTAATTGTTGCAGGTAACTTCAATATGACTAATGTTGACGAGCTTTTCTCTGAATTAGTTGAGCTTGGACAACACCCAAAAGAAAAAGCAGATACGGTTACGATCATGGAGAAAATTGGCCATTTCCTGGATGAGGAGAATGATCGTTTGTACTATGAATTAAAAGAAGAAGGCTTTAGTAAAAAAGAGGCGACTGCTGAAATTGCCAGGAGACTAGATGTTGCAGGTGTTCTTAAAAGTGCTTCGAAAAAATGGGACGGTGGTTATGCCATGGCAGGAATGATGGGACACGGAGATTCATTTGTGTTACGTGATCCTGCAGGTGTTCGTCCTGCCTTTTATTACTATGACGACGAAATTGTTGTAGTGGCATCTGAGCGTCCAGTGATTCAGTCAGCAATGAATCTACCCACAGACGCTATTTCAGAGATTCCTCCTGGTGCGGCATTAATCGTAAAGCACCATGGTGAGGTTTCTATAGAGCAGATTAAGGAGCCTCTTGAGTATAAAGCGTGTTCTTTTGAGCGTATTTACTTCTCAAGAGGAAACGACAGAGATATTTATAAAGAACGCATAGAGTTGGGCCGTCGATTGGTCCCAAAACTGGTCGAGAAAGTGGAAGGAGACGTTGAGAACACTGTATTTTCATTCATTCCAAATACGGCTGAGGTCAGTTATTATGGTGTTGTGAAAGGAATGGAAGACCATTTCAACAACATGAAATTTGACAGAATAAAGGCGCTCGGTAACCCAACGGATGACCAACTAAAGGAAATTCTATCTATTAGACCAAGGGTGGAAAAAGTAGCGTGGAAAGACGTGAAACTGCGTACGTTTATTGCAGAAGACAGTACTAGAGATGAATTAGTCAGTCATGTTTATGACATCACCCACGGATCTGTTGGACCTAATGATAATTTGGTTGCAATAGATGATAGTATTGTTAGAGGTACCACGCTAAAGCAAAGTATCCTTAAAATATTTGACAGATTGTCCCCCAAGCATATTATTGTTGCCTCTTCTGCGCCACAAATACGTTATCCTGACTGCTACGGCATAGATATGGCTCGAATGGGTGATTTCATTGCCTTTCGCGCTGCGGTAGCACTTTTGACAGAATCAGGTCGATCTTATTTAATAGAAGAAATCTACCAAAAGTGTAAAGCCCAAGAGGCGATGCCAGACGGTGAGATCAAGAACTTTGTAAAAGAAATTTACGAGCCATTTACTGCGGTAGAAATCAGCGACAAGATTGCTGAACTGTTGACGCCACCTGAGGTAAGAGCGAAAGTTAGCATCGTTTATCAAGACATTGAAGACCTTCACAAGAGCTGTCCAAACCATCCAGGGGATTGGTACTTCACAGGAAACTATCCAACCGAAGGAGGAAACAGAGTCGTGAACAAGAGCTTTATTTTCTACGTTGAAAAGAGAAACGAACGCGCCTACTAGTGAAAATCTACACAAAAACAGGAGATAAGGGGACCACCTCATTACTTACCGGCACTAGGGTGTCTAAGTCGGACTTGCGATTAGAAGCATATGGTACGCTTGATGAATTGAACTCATGGCTAGGCCTTGTTTCAGCGGAGGTTCCTTCGGGCTGCTTTCCTTTGATACAAGAGATTCAATCAGAGTTGTTTTCCATGGGGTCGTATTTAGCGCTGGATGGAAAAGCTTCATTTCCCATGCCGCAGATCAGTTCATCACTGGTTAAGGAACTTGAAACCCAGATAGACCGTTGGAGTCAAAAATTACCGGAGCTCAAGAATTTTATCCTTCCAAGTGGCTCGAAGGCATCATCTATGTGTCATGTGGCGCGTACTATCTGTAGAAGAAGCGAACGCCTCATAGTGGCTTTGTCAGAGCAGGTCGAGGTAAAGACCGAAATACCACTGTTTCTAAATAGGCTCTCAGACTTCCTGTTTGTTCAAGCGAGATACGTTCTATATACAGAAGGATTGGATGAGGTAGTTTGGACTCCTAATTATTAGGAGGTTACATTTTAAGCAAAGAAGTTGCACAAGTGAACTAAAAAACTACATTTGCACGAAATAAAGAATTAAACGTTCGATATAAATTATGTACTGGACTTTAGAATTAGCATCCTATTTAAGTGATGCCCCATGGCCCGCAACTCGTGACGAGCTTATTGATTATGCTATTCGCACGGGTTCCCCTCTTGAAGTTGTAGAAAATCTACAAGCTATTGAAGAAGAAGAAGAAGAAACATATGAGGGTATAGAAGAGATCTGGCCCGACTATCCTTCCGAGGAAGATTTCCTTTGGAACGAAGAAGAATATTAAAAAAAAAGCCCCGTTTCGGGGCTTTTTTTGAAATGCGGCTATGCGTTAATTGCGCCATATGATAAGCCGCTATGATTATTGTCACAATCCAATACTTGTCCACGTTTTGTGTTGTATTTTTGAGTGAATTTCCAACAAATTGAAATGGACAGATTTTCATTTTTAGGTAGTGTGCACGCACAGTTCATAGATGAACAGTACGAAAGCTATCTTAAAAATCCTGATGACATTGAGCCTGGATGGAGGGCGTTTTTCCAAGGGTATGACTTTGCGAAGGAGGTCTACTCAGAAGAAGATTTAATTGAAGCCGGCGCTCCTGACGAAGTGATCAAAGAGTTTCACGTTCTTAACCTTATTCAAGGCTACCGTTCCAGAGGTCATTTGTTTACTCATACCAACCCTGTTCGTGAGCGTAGAGAGTATAAGCCCACCTTAGCGCTGGAGAATTTTGGATTATCAAAAGAGCATCTTGACATATCATACAATGCTGCCACTGAGTTAGGCGCTTCTGGTCCGCGTAAGTTGCGCGAAATCATTCAGCATTTGGAGCTTATATATTGTCAAAGCATAGGTGTGGAATACAATTATATTCGCAACGATGAACGTCGAAACTGGGTTAAGAATTGGATCAATAAAGATGACAACCAACCTAAACTAAACACAAAAGAGAAGAAACACATCCTTCATAAACTGAACGAAGCGGTCAGTTTTGAGTCGTTTTTGAATACCAAGTTTGTGGGTCAAAAACGTTTTTCTATTGAGGGAGCTGAATCGCTTATTCCAGGATTAGATGAAGCCGTCAATCACGGAGCTCGTCATGGTGTTAAGGAATTTGTCTTGGGCATGGCGCATCGTGGAAGGTTGAATGTGTTAACTAACATTTTTGGAAAGCCTAGAGAACAGATATTCTCGGAATTTGAGGGTAAAGCTTTTGATGATGTTACTATTGAGGGTGATGTGAAGTACCATTTGGGTTACACCACCGTTCATGAAACCATTGATGGCCACTCGGTTAAAATGAATATTGCACCTAACCCATCACACTTAGAGGCTGTGGGCCCAGTTGTTGAGGGTATTACACGCGCAAAAATAAATAAGGATTATAACTTTGAAGGCAATAAAGTACTGCCAATTCTCATTCACGGAGATGCCGCTATAGCTGCTCAAGGAGTTGTATATGAAACGATTCAAATGGAGATGCTAGACGGTTATAAAACCGGCGGGACTCTGCATATAGTGATCAATAATCAGGTGGGATTTACCACCAACTATAAAGACGCACGCTCCTCAACCTATTGTACGGATATTGCTAAAGTAATTCTTGCTCCTGTTCTCCACATTAATGGGGACGATCCAGAAGCACTGGTTCACGCCATGAGATTAGCGATAGAGTACCGCCAGCGATATGAACGTGATGTGTTTATAGATCTTTTGTGTTACCGTAAATACGGGCACAATGAAGGAGACGAGCCTCGTTTCACGCAACCTATTCTTTACAAAGCAATAGCTGCTCATATGAATCCGCGTGAAATTTATACGCAGAAATTATTATCTGAGGGTATTGCAAACAAGCAGATGGTTGATGAAATGCAATCCGAGTTTAAGACCATGTTAGAAGTAGATTTTGACGAGTCAAAAAGAATTCAACGGAATGTAATCACTCCTTTCATGGAAGAGGAATGGACAGGGTATCCCGGTGCGGATCCAGGCGACATGCTTCTGTCAACAGACACTACATTCGATTTAGACCGTCTTCGTGAAATTGGAACGTTTATTACGACGCTTCCTAAAGACAAGAAATTCTTACGCAAGACGGAGCGTCTAATGAAAGACCGCGCCGAACAAATTTCAAAACAGCGCAACAGCGTGGATTGGGGAATGGCAGAGCTTTTAGCTTACGGGTCACTTCTTGCAGAAGACTTTAATGTCCGTTTTTCAGGAGAAGATGTGGAGCGCGGAACCTTCTCACACCGTCACGCTATCTTAACGGTGGAAGACAGTGGACAGGAAGTGTGTCTGCTTAATGAGTTTCCAGGAAAGGAAGGTCGTTTTGCGATTTATAATTCACTGTTGAGTGAATATGCAGTAATGGGTTTTGATTATGGATATGCCATGGTTACCCCGGGTACGCTTACTATTTGGGAAGCTCAGTTTGGTGATTTCGCAAACGGTGCTCAGATCATTATTGACCAGTTTATTGCAGCAGCAGAAGACAAATGGAAAGTTCAAAATGGATTGGTACTGCTTCTCCCGCATGGTTATGAGGGTCAAGGTGCGGAGCACAGCTCTGCAAGATTAGAACGTTTCTTGCAGCTTTGTGCCCAGGAAAACATGACTGTTGTAAATTGTACAACTCCTGCTAATTTCTATCATCTGTTAAGAAGACAACAAAAGCGTCACTTCCGCCGTCCATTAGTGGTGATGTCTCCAAAGAGTTTGTTGCGCCATCCAAGGGTTAAAAGCACTATGGAAGAGTTGGCAAATGGTTCTTTTCAGCCCATTATTCCAGACCACGATGTTGTACCAGCAGAGGTAACTAAAGTGGTTTTGTGTTCTGGAAAACTGTATTACGAGCTCTTAGAGGAAAGAGAAAAACTAGAGGCTAATGATGTTGCTATTGTGCGTATAGAGCAGCTTTACCCTCTTGACGATATAGCAATCAAAGATGAAACAGCAAAATATGCTAATGCAACTCAATATATTTGGGCGCAAGAAGAGCCAGCCAACATGGGCGCTTGGACCTACATGTTTTGGCAGATGCATCAGAAGTTGACATTAGTGTCACCGGTACCGAGTGCGTCTACAGCAAGTGGATCTAATCAAATAGCCCTTCAGCGTCAACGCGAAACAATTGAACGAGTATTTAGCATCTAAGCCATAGAGATATGTTAGAAATGAAAGTGCCTTCACCAGGCGAGTCCATTACAGAAGTTGAAATAGCTACATGGTTAGTCAGTGATGGCGATTATGTGGAAAAAGATCAAGCCGTTGCAGAAGTTGATTCTGACAAGGCTACTCTTGAACTTCCCGCAGAAGAAGCAGGTGTCATCACCTTGAAAGCTGAGGAAGGCGATGTCGTTGAAGTAGGCCAGGTGGTTTGCTTGATCGACACAAGCGCTCCTCGCCCAGACGGTTCAGCTGCTCCAGCGGCGGTACCAAACCCTGCTCCGACAGCTGAAAAGCAAGCACCTACAGCTGCACAGGCTGATACCTATGCAACCGGTACAGCCTCTCCAGCTGCGAAGAAAATGATGGCGGAGTCAGGAGCTAAAGTCCCTAACGGCACTGGAAAAGATGGCCGTGTAACCAAGGCAGACGTCATAGAGGCAATCGCTTCTATGGGTTCTGCAGGATCTGGCGAACGCAATTCTGAACGTAAGAAAATGAGCAGTTTGCGACGCAAACTCGCAAGCAGATTGGTGAGCGTCAAGAATGAAACGGCGATGCTGACCACCTTTAATGAGGTGGACATGAAGCCTATTTTTGATGTTCGTAATAAATACAAAGATCAGTTTTTTAAGAAGCACGGTGTGAAGCTCGGTTTTATGAGCTTCTTTACTCTAGCTACAACGCGCGCATTGCAAATGTATCCTGCTACAAACAGCATGATAGACGGTAATGAATTAATCAGCTATGATTTTGTAGACATAAGTATAGCTGTTAGCGGCCCTAAAGGCTTGATGGTTCCCGTTCTGCGTAATGCAGAGACGATGGATTTTGCAGGAGTTGAAAAGGAAATTGGCCGACTAGCTGCAAAAGTACGGGATGGTAAAATCACCTTGGATGAGATGACAGGTGGAACATTCACCATAACAAATGGTGGAGTTTTTGGCTCTATGCTATCCACGCCTATTATTAACCCACCTCAAAGTGCAATTCTAGGAATGCATAACATCATCCAGCGTCCTATTGCTGAGAATGGTGAGGTAGTAATTCGCCCCATGATGTATGTTGCCCTAAGCTATGATCACCGCGTGATTGATGGACGTGAAAGTGTTGGTACTTTAGTTGCGATGAAAGAAGCCTTAGAGAATCCTGAAGAATTTTTAATGGGAGGTAACCCAATGAAAGCTTTAGGTCTGTAAAACGATATTTCCAATGTTGTTTTGACCATTTTAGGTGGAATTGACGCATCGAAAACCTTATATTTGAGGGCCCTGCTTGGAAAAGCAGGGCCTTTTTTCTTGATAACCGAAACTAAAAAGCATGAGAAAAATTACAGCTGGCTTGTTAACCCTCGCCCTTGTATTCAGTAGTGTAATCACAAAAGCCCACGAAGGGATGTGGTTACCTATGTTAGTAAAGCGTTTGAACCACGCGGAAATGCAGGCAAACGGATTAAATCTTACTGCGGCAGAATTGTATGACATCAACAATGCCTCTGTGAAGGATGCTATTGTATCTCTTGGAGGATTTTGTACGGGTGAATTGATCTCAAACCAGGGATTGATGATGACGAACCACCATTGTGGTTATGACGCTATCAGAACACACTCTACTGTAGAAAATGACTATTTAACAGATGGCTTCTGGGCGATGACTCGTGAAGAGGAACGTACTAATCCTGGCCTTACCGCAGCTATTCTAGTGCGTATGGAAGATGTAACGGATAAAGTTATGTCTGAGCTTACGGATGACATGACGGAGTCGCAACGTGCCGCTAAAGCAAAAGAAATTGGGAACGCATTAGCAAAAGAAGCCACAGAGGGCACGGTACAGAATGCCTACGTCCGCAGCTTTTTTCACAATAATGAATATTATTTATTTGTATTTAACACCTACAAGGACGTTCGCCTGGTAGGAGCACCGCCTAGTAGTGTTGGAAAATACGGTGGTGATACAGACAACTGGATGTGGCCACGTCACACGGGAGACTTTTCTATGTTCCGTATCTATTCTGATGCTGATGGTAATCCGTCAGAAATCAGTGAAGACAATGTGCCGTTAACACCTAAACATCACCTGCCAGTGAGCTTGAATGGTGTTAAAGAAGGAGACTTCTCTATGGTCTTTGGCTTTCCAGGGTCTACAGACAGGTTCTTGACTTCAACAGGTATAGATCAAGCAATCAGTTTATATAACCCCAGTGTTGTTGAGATTCGCGCTCAGAAACTAGCGATTATGAAAGAGGCTATGGATGCAGATGATGCAGTTCGTATTGCTTTGGCCTCTAATTATGCATCAACAGCCAATTATTGGAAATACTTTATTGGTCAAACAGAGCAGCTAAAGAAAAACAGGGTTAAAGCGAAGAAAGAGGCTATTGAAGCCCGCTATCTTGAGTGGGCAAATGCGGATGCTAGTCGTTCGGATTATGCAAATGCGTTAGACCTATTGAATGAGGCCTATGCTTCAACAGACGCCACAGTAAAAAATGGTGTTTACCTTATGGAAGCGGGTATTCGTGGCGCATCTATGCCTTTATATGCTTTTCGTTTAGCACGAATGTTAGGCGCATTATCTAGTTCAGAAGATTTAGAAGGAGATAAAGCTGACGTGATTGCCTATGCTGAAAATCACTTTGCTGAATATCAAGCAGAGGTTGATCGCAACCTCGCACAGGCACTTTGGAGCATGTGGATGAAAAACACGACAGTGGATCAGCAGCCAAGTATTTTTACTGAGGTTCGCGATAGTATGGGCGGAGACGTGAGTATTTTGGTAACAGATGTTTATGACAACTCTATCTACGCATCTCAAGAGGCACTAGAAGCCTGGTTGGTTGACATGGACGCAGATGTTCTCGCAGCGGATGCTGGAGGTAGAGTATCAAGCAGTTTCCTTGCGGCATATTTTGGTGCGCAAAGTGGCAATGCTGAGGTAAGCGAGAAAATGGATAAAGGTTATCGTTTGTTTACAGATGGTTTACGCAAGGCGATGCCTGAGAAAACATTTGCACCTGATGCGAACTCTACGCTACGTATGTCATGGGGTGTTGTTGGCGCTTATGATCCGCAAGATGCTGTTCATTATGACTACGTCACAACCATTGAGGGCGTGATGCAAAAAGAAGATCCTTCGAATGATGAATTTGTGGTTCCTGCTAAGTTGAAGGAATTGTACACCGCTAAGGACTATGGTCAGTATGCAGACGAAAATGGAGATTTAGTGGTAAACTTCATCTCTAATAATGATATTACTGGTGGTAATTCTGGTTCTCCAGTGATTAACGGAGATGGTCATCTGATCGGTACAGCCTTTGATGGTAATTGGGAAGCGATGTCAGGTGATATTTTCTTTGAGGATCAATTACAGCGTACGATCTCCGTGGATATTCGCTACACACTTTTCATTATAGATAAGTACGCAGGTGCTTCTCACTTGATAGATGAAATGACCGTAGTTAAAGGAAAGACAAAGAAGAAGCGTAAGAAACGTAAGTAGTATTACGATTTTAGATAAATATCAAAACCCGCGTTTCTGCTAGGAACGCGGGTTTTATTTTATGGTGCAATTCACGCTTACTCCTGTAATGCGTCCTCAACATAGTTGAGCACCTTAGTCATCAAATGCAAGCGGTCCTTACCACGTACGTTGTGTGGATGCATGGGATAAGGAAAGAAGTCCATCTGAATTCCCTTACTTATAAATTCTTGTACTAAGCTTAGGTTGTGCTGCATCACCACTACGTCATCTACGGTACCATGAATGAGCAATAAATCGCCTATGAGTCTGTCCGCATGATTGTGCAAGCGGCTTAAGGCATAACCTTCTGGGTTTTCCTCCGGTCTGTCCATGTAACGTTCTCCGTACATGGCCTCGTAGTATTTCCAATCGGTAACTGGGCCTCCTGCAACGCCGGCTTTAAAAGTTCCAGGCTCACGCAACATCAATGATGTAGTCATGAATCCGCCATAGCTCCAGCCATGTACTGCCATGTTTTCTCCGTCAACGTAGGCAAGTGATTTGAGATAAGCTATTCCTGCGAGTTGATCTTCCATTTCTAATGTACCTAGTTGGCGGTGAATTTGCTGCTCAAAATCAGTACCTCGGTGTGCAGATCCGCGATTGTCTAAGGTGAAGACTATGTAGCCTCTATTCGCAAATTCATTCATCCATAACGGTCCTCCGCCATTCCAGCTGTTTGTGACCATTTGAGCATGTGGGCCACCATAGACATAAACCAATACGGGATATTTCTTAGTAGGATCAAAGTCAAATGGCTTATACATTCTGGTATACAGCTTAGAACCATCGGGACCAGTGATCGACCCTAACTCAGGAGCGGAAATATTGGACTCCTTCCAAGGATTAGAAGCCTCTAGCAAGGCTTGTTGAGTTTGACCTCTATAAGAAGACAGTTGAATCACTCGGGGGGTATTGACGTTCTGGTAGCTGTCTACAAACCAACGCCCATTTTCTTGAACGGTTGTTCTATGGTAGCCAGCTTCTGTTGTCAATTGTTTTTGCCGTCCACGCAGGTCAACACTAAATAAATGATTTTCACGAGGATCAGCGCCGGTAGCGGTGAATAGAATATCCCCCTTTACGGTACGTCCGGTTATTCCGGTAGCTACAAATTGGTTTTTAGTCAACTGGCGAATGAGTCTTCCGCTGCTGTGATAGAGATAGAGGTTCATAAACCCATCACGCTCACTCATCCAAATAAATTGGTCGTCGGATACCCAATATGCAGGGAACTCAGGCTCTGCCCATTGCTCATCATCTTCGCTAAAAAGCACTCCGATCTTAGCTCCGGTTTGCGCATTGAAGGCAACCAGATCTACGTGGTTTTGTGCTCTGTTAATAATAGCCAGTGTAATTATAGTACCATCAAGAGACCAGCTCAGGTTGGTAAGGTATTGGTCAGTTTCTACGCCATCCGTGTCTAAGTATACCGGCGATGTCATGCCCCTGTGGAAAACACCCACTCGCGCATATTCTGAAGACAGCCCAGCCATCGGGTATTTGATTTCCCGAAGTGAACCAGGTGTGGTTGTAAGCTCTAGAAGCGGATAGTTTGCGACTAAACTTTCGTCTTTTTGATAGAATGCTATGGCAGCGCCATCAGGACTCCAAAACAGACCGTTAGTGATACCAAACTCACTACGGGCTATAGCTTGCCCAGAAACAATATTGCGGTCTTCGAATGTTGTTACTTGTTCATTAACAGTACCATCCTTCCAGCTTACAACGACATTGTTGTCCACGGTATAAGCGGCATTCAGTGAATTAGGTGCAATCGTGATATTTGAAGCACCTTCTGCCAATTCCTGATGAAGTGCTAATGTTCCGTCCAATTCATAGGTAAACAATTTTCCACCGCTTTGGAAGTAGAGTGTTTCTGAATCTAACCAATTTAGAACGTATGCACCGCCAACTTTCGTTTTATGTACTGCTAAAGCTTCATTGATGTCTGATGTGCTGATCGCTGGGTACAACCCCAATCCATCAACCTGTTCAATGGCTAAAGTCTGGTAGCCATCTTTGAGATAGGAATAGGCATCCTGTCCAGGCACCCACTTCATCATAGGTAAATCTTCAGGATTGTAAGTTGAGCGAGCTCTTAAGACGGCATCTTCAAGGGTAAGTACGTTTTGTCCTACAGCGCTAAAAGTAATGAGAACCGCGAGAAGACTCCATCTAATTGAGGTCATAAGAGGTTGTTTATTTCGTAATATCAGAGTCTATGTTTCCATCCACCAAACGAATGATACGCTTCGCATACTGGGCAATATCTTCTTCGTGGGTAACTAGGATAACCGTATTACCAGCAGCTTGGATGTCGTCAAAGAGCTTCATGATCTCAAGCGAAGTTTTAGAGTCTAAGTTCCCCGTAGGTTCATCCGCTAGGATTAATGCGGGCCTATTGACTAAGGCCCTTGCGATTGCAACGCGTTGACGCTGTCCACCTGAAAGTTGATTAGGCCTATGATCCATACGGTCAGCAAGCCCTACTTGGGCCAGTACTTCAGATGCACGCTCTAACCGTTCTTGTTTCCCCATACCTGCATATACAAGTGGAAGCGCCACATTTTCTAGGGCTGTTGATCGTGGTAGAAGGTTAAATGTTTGAAAGACAAATCCTATTTCCTTATTGCGAATTTCTGCAAGTTGGTTGTCGTTCAGCGAGCTGACATCAGTGCCATTAAGTTTATAAGATCCAAGAGTCGGAGTATCTAAACAGCCCAGCAAATTCATCAAGGTTGACTTTCCTGAACCTGAGGGACCCATTAAAGCAAGATATTGATTCTTTTCAATGTCAAGGTCTATCCCTTTAAGTACATGTACAGTTTGAGCACCTAGCTTGAAATCGCGCGTGATATCACGGAGTTGGAGTATGGCTTTGTTTTCAGTCAAAATAGCTGTCGTACTTGAATTAGGGTATTAAAAATAACTATTCGCTCTCGAACTCACTCAGTTCTAACCATCTCATTTCCTTCTGGTCTAGTTCTGTGATGATTCGTTCAATCTCTTCGGAGGCCTTAACCAATTGATCAGGATCCTGCTTATTACTCTCAAAAATTTCGTTCAGCTCTTCGCGCCTGTCTTCTAAGGCGGTGATTTGAATAGGAAGATCCTCCCATTCTCGTTTTTCAGAGAAACTCAGCTTATTTTTTTTCGGTGTTTTTTTCTCTTTAGGAGAATCTACAGTTTTGCCTTTTGGAGTTTTGATAGCATCCACTCTTTTTTGATCCTCGCGCCATTCGTAGTACCTACCATTAAAGTCCTTTATGCGTCCACCACCCTCAAAGATGAACAGGTGGTCACAAAGTTTGTCTAGAAAATACCTGTCGTGACTAACGACGAGTAGACAACCTTGAAATTCCTCTAAAAATTCTTCTAAGGCTTGAAGCGTGAGTATGTCTAAATCATTTGTGGGCTCATCTAATATGAGAAAATTGGGGTTTTTCATCAAAATGGTCAACAAAAACAACCTTCTTTTTTCTCCACCACTTAAGGTGCTCACATAGCTATATTGTTGATGTCCATCGAAGAGAAAGCGCTCACATAGCTGAGAAGCGGTTAGTTTCTGCCCCTTATTTAAAGTGATATATTCTCCAATTTCCTGAACCACCTCAATCACCTTGAGGTCATTCTTGTCTATCATTCCGTCTTGGGTATAATGCCCGAAAACAACGGTTTCACCTGTGATTATCTTGCCCGTATCAGGAGTCTCTAGCTCCATGATGAGTTTTAACAATGTAGACTTACCACATCCGTTAGGCCCTACAATTCCTACGCGCTCACCTTTCTTGAAAACGTAACTAAATTGTTCAATCAGTAGTTTGTCTGGATAACTTTTAGCGACTTTATGGAGCTCTAATATCTTCCCTCCCAATCGTTGAGAATTCAGCGCAAGTGTGACTTCTGTATCATCAATGCGCTGGTTGGCGACTTTTTTGACATCTTTGAATCGATCTATGCGGTCTTTAGACTTGCCGGTTCGAGCGCTAGGCGATTTGCGCATCCAGTCCAACTCCTTTTTAAACAGCTGCTTTGCTTTATGCAGGTGAGCCGCTTCATTAGCTTCACGGAGCTCTTTTTGCTCTAGGTAGTAGCTGTAGTTGCCTTCGTACTTATAAAACTGAAGGTTTTCTAATTCGAACATTGTTCCACAGACGCGTTCTAAGAAATATCGATCGTGAGTAATCATCAATAGCGCTCCCTTGTAATTGATCAAATATTCCTCTAGCCACTCAATAATATCTAAATCTAAGTGGTTGGTGGGCTCATCCATTAAAATGAGATCTGGCTCTTCAATAAAGAGTTGTGCCAGAGCGAGTCTTTTGATTTCACCTCCAGAAAAACGATCTACTTTACGCTCCATGTCTGGAAGATTCATTCTACTGTGCATTTCCTGAATGCGACCTTCGATGGTCCAGCCACCGGTTATCTCTACTCGGTCTAAAGCAGCTTGCATAGCATCAGTATCACCTTCACCCATAAGCACCTTTTCATAGGCTCTTAGCGCATCTAAGCCTGGGTGGTCACTCTGATAAAGGACTTCCCTTACCGTTAAGCCGTCTGCATAGGCGGGCTGTTGTGATAAGTAACGAATCTTAATACCATTTCTAAAAACCACATCTCCGGTATCTGCATTACTCGGGTCTATGAGGGTACGCATGAGGGTTGTTTTACCCGCACCATTTTTTGCGATTATCGCAATTTTCTCGCCTTCGTGAATACCGAAGGTGATGTCTTTGTACAAGGTTTTAATCCCGAAAGATTTACTGATTTTATGTACAGAAAGAAGGTTTTTTGATTCCAATTGAGGCCTCAATTGGAATCAAAAAACCTTCTT
>OJIV01000015.1_pt1 | contig 82682 bp, 69 predicted proteins | sample 1595861 | NCBI WGS metagenome assembly OJIV01 (sample SAMN05416883, study PRJEB24817) | seawater metagenome | isolation source: Sea water | place: Canada:Atlantic | collected 2013-11
TGCTCCAAAACTTAATAACCTATACCACAAAAAATCTGAGCATATTGTAGATAAATTTAAGCGTATGTTCAAGATTAACCTGATTGCCATTGTAATAGGGTCGTTTATTATCATGGCGATGAGCATAGTGGTTCATATTCCATACATGGGAGTAGGGTTCTTTTTCATGCTAAATACACTTGCGTTTATCAATTATAAATTGATGAATGGTCTCCATAAAATTGATAAAAACGTAAACAGCTATTTATATTTAAAGACATTCGATAAGTGGATGAAACAGATGATTTTACTTAATCAACGCTTCTCCCGTTTACTATACCCATTAGCTTTCCTATCCGTTGTTATTGGCTTTTGGTTTGGTGGGTTTGGTGGTGATATACCTGGCGAAGAAGTGGTCCAAAAACTTCTCGTGAAATTTCCAGATATGGGATTACTTTTTGGGCTTCCCCTTTACCCTTTACTAAGCGTGATACTGGTGACAGGATTACTGGCCTATTTTGGAGGCGTCATTTATACATTAGATTTCAATATAGTCTACGGTCGGGTACATCATAAACTCAATGACATCATTGCTGACATGGAAGAATTGCAAAATTAAATGAGCAACCTCAGCTCGTTGCTGTTTGCCACAACTAAGTAATGATTAGTGAGAAGGATTGCAGAAGTCACCTGTTGCAATATAACCTCGAGGATTTATGGTTTTCCATCATTGAGAAGGGAAACTAGCGCTATTTTTTTGCCAATAAAAAACTAAAACAGCCTTCGCAAAAGAGAAGACTTTACAGATATAAGGCGTTATTTAAAATTGGGCAACCAAGTCATTAATCTTGAGAAGATCATTAATCCCATCGCTGAAACTATGCCATGACAGACTCTAATAGGCATGGTAAGTTCTACGCTTCCCATATTCATATCCATAAAGCCCGCGGAGCAAAAGAATAGATTAATGATGACGATTGTTAAGGATATCCTTTTTGCATCTAGGCAAACGGTTTTGTTTGATGAATCAAAGGGGGTACTCGAAAAGGGAGCTACAAGGATAGCTTGACAAGCAAATAGAACAACAACCTTCGTAGAGATTGCATCTTGGAAGAATCCTCCAATATTTGCGATAATTGCTATTAGAGCCCATAAAAAAAGTGTCCAACGTAATAAGGCTACTTTTTTAGATATTAAACCATAAACGCCTAAAGCGGTTAAGACGAGTACTGCGACAGTTGGAATTAGTAATTCACTTTCCATAATAAGATTACTTTTGGTTTAAATGATAAGTTACTTCAATTTCTAATTTAACGAATAATTTAATTGTGTCAGCTATTAGATAGGTTTATGTTGCTAGAAATCAAAGCAATGAGATTATAGGATTTGCTGACTTTACAAGAAAAAGATGTAGAAGTCTCCTATGGCCAAATATCATTGGATTCCTTGCCACCAGCATTATTCTATTTGTTCGTAGGATTATATCTTAAAGGAGTCTATCCATTAACCCTAAATTATTTTTTGATGAATACGGACCAAACTATAAAATCTCGGAAGACCGCCAAGGTTTTAGCGCACGAGCCTTGGACGCCGAGCATTACTAAAGAGGAGCAAGAACAATTAACCCAAGAGTTACTTCAGCTCGCTGCACACGCTCCTTATCATTACAAAAGTACGGAGCGTTACAAGGACTTAGAAAGAGGGCTTACCTCTTCCCTACCGTTCAGGTGCTATACACTAACATCTGACGACTGTAGAGCCGCTGCTCATTATATTGAAGAGGAAGCCATTCCAGCAGGGAAAGTGCAAAACATGTTATGGGCCTCGGATATTATGATGGTCATGACTTGGTTACCAGATGTTTTTGGTGAACAAGGTGACGTTGATAATTTGGCCGCCGAGCAATTACCGTTTACTGGGACCATTCGTAACATGGAACATATCGCTGCCGCTTCTGCCGCCACTCAGAATGTACTGCTTGGTGCCACAGCTAGAGGACTACCTAATTATTGGTCCTCAGGCGGCATGCTAAGACAGAAAGAACTGAGAGACTTTTTAAAAATCCCATTAAATGAGCTTATGCTTGGCTGTTTGTTTGTCTTCCCAAAAGATAGTGATGTCCGAGCCGCTGATGTGAAATCTGGTAAATTACGAGATCAAGGAAAGGAGATTGAACTGTGGTCTTCTCCAGTCCGATTATAAAACAGCACCAAGACCTCTACATTTTATATGAAACGCAGCACTTCATTTGGCACTTTAGAAATTCTCTTGAAACGTAATGGTGAGGTAGTTACAGAACTACTATACTTCGAACGGGAAGGTCGAGGTCACACTCATGATTCTTGGGAAAATTGTTACATTCTGAGTGGCTCAGGTTGGATTATGGTGGGTGAAACAAAAGTTGCTGTTCGTAAAGGAGATGTTTGCTGCATCCCACCTCAAACAAACCACTGGATGATTCCCGAAACGCATCTTGAGATTTTGCTGGTCTACTCGCTGAAAAAAGGTGCGTAATGATGTATTGAGCTGACTTTTAAATATGTACCTAGATTTGGCATAAAAATTGAAGTTTGATTCCGAGTTCAAATAAAAAACATCATCTATTATGACTACAACTTACAATTCAGGTGTTCGTGTAAAAGGAAATAAATTACGGGAAATTTGTAATCTAGGGTATGTAATAACGGTACTGGTATTTCTTCTTTCACTTTCATCATGTAGAGGCTCCAAGGCAGGTTCATCTTATGATTGCGTAAATACCGATCATTCTTCCTATACGACCATTGAGCATGGAGGGGTCACAAGAGAATACATTTTATACATACCGTCATCTTATGACAATAGTATTCCAAGCCCATTGGTTATTAATTTTCATGGTTATGGAGGCTGCGCAAAGGAGCATCTTGATTATGCAGGTGATTTAAACTCTATAGCCGATAATGAGAATTTTATTATCGCGTACCCTCAAGCTGTGCAGACAACTAAGGATGATGTGTCATGGAACCCAGAAGATCATGGAATTCAAAACATACAAGAAAACGATGTCTACTTTACCGAGCAGCTGATCTCAGCGATCAGTAGTGACTATACGGTAGATTCATCCAGGATATATTCAGTAGGATACTCTAACGGAGGTATGATGTCTTATGGTCTCGCGTGCTCTAGACCTGATATGATAGCTGCTGTAGGGATTATGTCAGGAATCATGCTTCCACAAGCCTGCAACACAAATGAATATACTTCTGTTATTCATTTTCATGGTATTGATGATAACGTACTTCCTTATGACGGTAATCAAGATTATCAATCGATTTCGGAAGTACTCGACTTTTGGCTAGATCAGAATAATATTCCTGAGTCAAGTCTGGTCTCCACACAACTTAATAATAGCGACGTTCAGCGCGATGAGTATACAGGAGGTCTGGAAAACACCTCTGTCGTTTTATACACTATTAACAATGAGTATGGTGAGCCTGGAGGACATGTATGGTTTCAAGATCAAATAGATGGAGTCAGCCCGAATCAGCTACTTTGGGACTTTTTATCCAACTATAGTTTATAGTATACCATTCGCTTGACGTCAATTAACAGAATATCTACGCCGCAAAGCGCATCTTTGTTCTGCCTACTAAATCCCTACTTTTGTAGCGTAACACATGGCTTTTATGCGCAAAAACGGAACATCTTTTTTTCAGGAGTTTAGTGAAGATGTTTCATCGATTAAGATGCCTACGGCATTCACCTACCCCTTCTTTTACGAGCCACACCAGCTTACTTTAAAAGCGGCAGCAGAAGTTCAGAACTACCTCAGTAAAGAATCTATTTCACACAATTTTGGGCTTGGTGGTGCCCATGCGCACCTGCTAGAGCAGGGGAAAATGTTTGGCGTCATGGTTGTGCTAAATAACGCTGGAAACATGGGCTATTTAGCTGCGTATTCAGGAAAATTAGATGAGGAACGAGATACACAATACTTTGTTCCACCTATCTGCGATATTCATGCGGCCAATTCTTTCTACAAGAAAGGTGAAGCACAACTAAATAGCATGAGCGCTGAGATTGTTGCCCTAAAGGAAGATTCAGATTATTTGAATTGGCACGAGACTACTTTAGCTAGAATATCATTCATCACGGAAGAGCTGAATGCCGGGCGTAAAAGACTACGCGAAAACAAAAAAGATCGGAAGCACAGACGCTACCTCGCGGAATCCAAATTAGACTCATCCGCCTTCGAATTGTTCTGCGAGGAATTAGCTTCAGAGAGTATATCTAGTCAAGTTGCTTTTAAACATCACGCACGGGGGCTGAAAAATGAGATGGATTCCTTGCAAGAGGACCTTGATAAAAAAAAACAGGACATCGCGCAAATTGCCGTAGACCGTAAGGCTAAATCCAATCTATTACAGCGTGAAATATTTGATCAATACAGGTTTATTAATGCTCATGGTGATTATGAAGCACTGAGTAATCTGTTTCCTGATTTTGAGGAGCGTAAACCACCAAGTGGATCTGGAGATTGCTGCGCGCCGAAGCTTCTGCAATTTGCATTCAAAAACGGGCTAACGCCCATTTGTATGGGGGAATTTTGGTGGGGTAACTCTCCAAACAAAGAAATACGGGAGCATGGCAATTACTACCAGGCTTGCGGAAGTAGATGCCGACCCATCTTAGGGCACATGCTTCAAGGACTTAACGTAGAGGAAAACCCCTTACAATCATGGGGAAATGACCTGAGCTTAGAGACGGTATATGAAGATGACAGTTTACTTATCGTTGATAAGCCAGCCGGTTTGCTCTCTGTACCCGGGAGAGAGATAGAAGATTCTGCCTTTACCAGGGTATTGGAACGCTTCCCATTGGCCACAAACCACCTATTGGTCCACCGGTTAGACATGTCGACGTCTGGTTTACTCATCTTCACTAAAACTAAAAAAGCCAATAAACGAGTTCAGCGTCAATTCATACAACGTACCCTTAAAAAAAGGTATATCGCCATTCTTGATGGTCTTTTAGAACCGGACGAAGGAACCATAGACCTACCATTAACCCCAGATTACTATGACCTACCAAGGCAGTTGGTTTGCCATGAAACAGGTAAGGTCGCAACCACGCATTTCAAGGTGCTCGAACGAAAGGACGGAAGGACTAGGGTGGCCCTTTATCCCGTCACAGGACGAACACACCAGCTGAGGGTACACTGCGCACACCAGGAAGGTTTAGGTATTCCCATTGTTGGAGATGAGCTCTACGGAAAACGCGAAGAACGGCTGCACCTACATGCGCAATACATCACCTTTGAACATCCCATGACACGAGAAATAGTCGAGTTTTCTGTTGAACCTAATTTCTAAGACGCGTCATAAATCATAACTTAGAGATATTACAGAATTCTATGTTATAAAGGTCGAAATTAGCAGAGCTATGAAACAATACCTGATCGTTTTATTACTTGGGCTTTCACTAAACGGCTGCGATTTTCCAGATTATTATTGGGAGAAATTGCCAGAGTGCGACGTTGAAATAGTAGTAAATCATCTGACATACTTGGAGCAACATACCCCTAAAGACTTCCGATATACATTCATCACATTCATGCAAGAAGATGGAAAAATCATCATGCACACGAAGTTTATAAGCGACAAAGGCTGTTTTACAGTACCCGTTCTCGTTGACAAATGGGACAAACTCGAGGGCATGTTAAAAACGAATGGAAAGAGCTATCCAAAAGAGTTATACGACCTTAAATGGCACTTAGAAGACAGAAACGGAACCCTTGTGGTGTATGACGACATGCATCGCATCATTGATTAAGACCTATGGCAATTGAAATAGAACGCAAATTTTTGGTGAGTAACGAGGATTGGACCACACAGGTACTTGACCAATTTATTCTTAAACAAGGATACCTGAGCACAACCCCGGAACGTACGGTTCGCGTACGTCTAACAGGAGACAAAGGAGTATTGACCATCAAAGGGAAGACAGAAGGCATACAACGTCTGGAGTTTGAATATGATATTCCCGGAGATGAAGCTAAGTCTTTGATGAGCCTTGCCTTAGATCCACCTATTGAAAAAACCCGGTATTTGGTTCCCCATCAGGGCTATACCTGGGAGGTAGATGTGTTTGAAGGCGCTAACAAAGGGTTGGTATTAGCGGAAATCGAACTGGACCATGAGTATGAGCATTTTTCACTACCATCTTGGGTTGGATCGGAAGTTTCTCACGACCCTCGTTACTACAACTCACACTTATCGAAAGTGCCCTTCACTACATGGCGGACATTAAAATAGTTCAAATGAGCAGTACTGTTTACTAACGTCAAAGCAACTACTTTTGCGACATGGGAAAAGATAAACTGCGCAAATTCCAAGAAATAGGACAACTAAACAATGTTCGCGAACCTTCTACTGAAGAAGCTAGGAAAGGATATGAGCTCAAAGGATCCTGGTCTACAGAACAGTTTTCTAACGAGAACGGTATTGTGCTAGAACTGGGTTGCGGTAAGGGAGAGTATACGGTAGAATTAGCCAAAAGGTCCCCCCACCTAAACCATATTGGTGTAGATATCAAAGGAGCTAGGATTTGGCGTGGCGCAAAGACGGCTGCAGAAAACGGTTTTGATAATGTCGCTTTCTTAAGAACCCGAATTGACTGGATTGACCAGTGTTTCGGAGAAAATGAAGTAGATGAAATCTGGATCACTTTCCCTGATCCGCAGATCAAATACAACCGAGCGAAACACCGCTTGACCCATCCTGAATACTTGCTTAAATACGCGAAATTTCTAAAGCCCGGTGGCACCATTAATTTAAAGTGTGACAGTGAATTTCTCCACGGCTATACCCACGGTATAGTTCAAATGTTGGGCCTAGAAGTGGAAGAATGCTACCACGATATCTACCAACAAATCCTTCCAAATGAAGGAATACTCTTTGATGTAATCACGCACTATGAAGGTATATGGCTAGAGCAAGGGAAAGCAATCACCTACCTACGCTTCAATCTCAATGGCATAGAAGAGTCTATAGCCCGCTGGGGCAAACGCGACTTATAATGACCGGCGATTTCTTTGATAAAGTATTCCGCGTAGTTCGCCTAATCCCTGAGGGACGTGTTACCACCTATGGACACATTGCAAGATTTTTAGGCACCGGTCGAAGCGCCCGTATAGTTGGTTACGCTATGAATGCATCACATAATGACAGGACAGTCCCAGCGCATCGTGTGGTCAATCGTGTGGGCTTACTGACAGGTAAGCATTTTTTTGATGGCACCACGCTTATGCGAGATCTTCTAGAGAGTGAGGGTATTGTTGTACTAGAGGATAAAATCCAAGAATTTTCTTCTAAGGTTTGGGATCCAATGGAGCATTTAGACCAAGACAGTTTTTTCGAGTCTAGCACTCCATAAGTCGCTATGTTGTCTGACTTATAGAATCCAAATTGGCTTGTAATCGAAGTAAATACTGACTAGCATGAAACCCGTCCATAAGAGCATGATCTACTTCAAGCTGAAATGGCAATAACTTAGAGTCACCCTTTTCATACATCTTCCCTATTACAATCCTTGGAATACTATGCGCTCCTGCTTTTTTAGCGTGCTTAAATCCTGAAAAAGAAACCCAAGGCAAGGTGGTGCCATATATAATATCATCCTGTTGGTGGCGTGGATCCATGACAGCACCCGCTGCACTCTCTAGGGTAAAAGGTCTAGATTGGGTGTCAAACTCAGCAACATTTAGCCCATCTTTCCATGGGTAATACGCGAAAGTGAATGCTTCAGTACCTGTCTTTAATACAGAGCATCCTATGTGAATCAGGTCTAGTTGAACTACGCTATTTCCGCGTCTACGGAGCTTCATAGGAGCGTAGGAGTTGGCTGTTTTCACCACTGCGTAAAGCAAGGAATGGTGAATTCCCAATCCATGATTCTTACAATAAGCCCAAAATAAAGTCACATCAAGCTCCACCTGAAGGCCAAAAAAAGGGTCTTCGAACTCCTTAAACAACTCGTAAGACTCACGTCTGTCCCAATTCGGGATATCAATCTCTTTCACCATAACACGAAGATAATACCAAACACCGGTTAATAATTGGTCATACACGTTGACCGGCGTACATTTCAAGATATGAATCATGAGCTCATTAGAGAACTAGCCTTAAGCCTTCCACATGTTACAGAAGGCCTTCCATTTGACCAGCACAGCCTCGTGTTTAAAGTCCATGGAAAGCTCTTTGCTATATTGAGCCTGGACAGCTATCCACCACGTATTAACTTGAAAAACGATCCTGACCTGAACCTTGAACTTCGAGATCAGCACCCATATATTATCCCCGGCTACCATATGAACAAGCAGCATTGGAACACGATTATTGCTGAAGAATACGCAGATTGGGATCTAATACAAGGCCTCATAAAAACAAGCTACCAACTTGTATGGCAAAAGCTTCCAAAGAAAGTACGAGAAGACCTCAGATAGCCTATTTTTGCAACCTATGAAAAACATTCGCAACTTCTGTATCATCGCCCATATTGACCATGGAAAGTCAACGTTAGCGGATCGATTATTAGACGCAACGCAATCTGTGACCGTTCGCGAAAAGCAAGACCAGCTTTTAGATACCATGGATCTTGAACGCGAGCGCGGGATTACGATTAAATCACATGCTATTCAGATGTATCATGAAAGAGATGGTGAGAAGTATACCATCAACTTGATAGATACACCTGGCCATGTTGATTTTTCATACGAAGTATCCCGTTCAATAGCTGCCTGTGAAGGAGCTTTGCTGATCGTGGATGCAGCCCAAGGAATACAAGCTCAGACTATTTCGAACCTTTATTTGGCCTTAGAGCATGATCTTGAAATTATTCCTATTCTAAATAAAATTGATCTTCCAAGTGCGAATCCTGAAGAGATAGGAGATCAGATTATAGACTTGATTGGCTGTAAGCGAGAAGATATTTTACTTGCCTCAGCTAAAACCGGAAAAGGTGTTCCTGAAATTTTAGATGCTATTATAGATCGCGTTCCTGCTCCAAAAGGGGATCCCAACGCACCACTACAGGCATTGATATTTGACAGTCATTACAATCCATTTAGAGGTATCGAAGCTATTTTCAAAGTAGTCAACGGCACCATAAAGAAAGGGCAGCGTGTAAAGTTCATGTCCACCGGCAAGGAATATGAGGCAGACGAGATTGGGGTTAACCTCATCAAACAATTTCCGGTGAATTCAATTAGTACTGGAGATGTAGGCTACATTATTTCGGGTATCAAAGAAGCCAAAGAGGTGAAAGTTGGTGACACTATTACCGGGATGGACAACCCAGCAACCATCGGAATAGATGGCTTTGAAGAAGTAAAACCCATGGTTTTCGCTGGTATTTACCCCGTAGAAACTGAGGAATTTGAGGAGCTTCGTGCGTCATTAGAGAAATTACAACTCAACGATGCCTCACTCACTTTTGAAGCAGAAACCTCTGTGGCACTTGGGTTTGGATTCCGATGTGGATTCCTCGGGATGCTGCATATGGAAATCATCCAAGAGCGTCTAGAACGAGAGTTCAACATGACCGTCATTACAACTGTTCCTAACGTAAGCTATAAGGCTTATTTAAAAAACGATCCTGAAACTGCTGTTTGGGTGCAAAATCCGAGTCATTTCCCGGATCCTACTAAGATGGAACGCATGGAAGAACCTTTCATACGCGCACAAATCATTACCAGTTCTGATTTCGTAGGTCCCGTAATGAGCTTATGTATCAATAAAAGAGGGGTTATCACAAACCAAACGTACCTCACTAGTGATCGAGTGGAGCTCAGTTTCGACATGCCCCTAGCTGAGATTGTTTTTGATTTTTATGACCGACTTAAGACCATATCAAAAGGATATGCTTCTTTTGACTACCATCCTATAGGATACCGTGAAAGTCACCTTGTTAAAGTCGATGTAATGCTAAATGGAGATCCAATTGACGCGTTATCTGCATTGATTCACAGGGACAATGCGCACGACATAGGAAAGAAAATGTGTCTTAAACTCAAAGAGCTTATTCCACGTCAACAATTTATGATTGCTATACAGGCAGGTATTGGCAATAAGATTGTTGCTCGAGAGACGCTGAGCCCCTTGCGCAAGGATGTAACTGCAAGATGTTACGGTGGTGACATTTCTCGTAAACGTAAACTCTTAGAGAAGCAGAAAAAAGGAAAGAAACGTATGCGTCAACTAGGTAATGTTGAAATCCCTCAAAGTGCCTTCTTAGCAGTGTTAAGACTAGATGACTAAACGATGATCCCAGCTCTGAAGAGGAAATCTGGATTCCAATAACTGAAAAGACTAGTGTTTCAACTAAAAAAAGCCCCAAAGCTTAACGCTTCAGGGCTTTATATAAGAGCATCCGCCCTAAGGCGATGTTTGTTTTATTTGTTACTGCTTAAAGAAGCGAATAAGTAGTCTCTATTCATACGAGCAATATTCTCCAAAGAAATTCCCTTAGGACATTCCACTTCACAAGCACCTGTATTCGTACAGTTACCAAAGCCCTCTAGGTCCATCTGGTTTACCATGCTTAACACACGGTCTCTAGCCTCAGGTTGTCCTTGTGGCAATAGTGAGAACTGACTAACCTTTGCAGAAACAAACAGCATGGCTGAAGAGTTTTTACAGGTTGCTACACATGCACCACAACCTATGCAGGTCGCCGCGTCAAATGCTCTGTCAGCATCATGTTTAGGCACAGGAATTGAATTTGCATCAATCGTGTTACCAGAGGTGTTCACGGAAATATATCCTCCTGCACGTTGTATTCGATCAAACGAAGTGCGGTCTACCATCAAGTCCTTAATGACTGGAAATGCTTTTGCACGAAACGGTTCAATATAAATAGTATCGCCTGAGCTGAACTCACGCATATGTAACTGACAAGTAGTCACTTTACGACCGGGGCCATGTGCTTCTCCATTAATAAACAAGGAACACATACCGCAAATACCTTCACGACAGTCATGGTCAAAAACAACGGGCTCTACACCTTTTTCGATGAGCTCCTCATTTAAAAAATCCAACATTTCAAGGAAGCTCATGTCATCTTCCACTCCTGAAATTGGATATGTTTTCATTTCACCCTTAGCTTCAGGGCCTGCTTGACGCCAGATTTTCAACGTTAAATCCATAGGATATTATTTGTAAGAACGAGTCTTCAATTCAACATTATCAAATACCAAGTTTTCTTCATGCAACTTGGCTTCTGCAGGCACACCAGTGTATTCCCAAGCAGAAACGAATGTGAAGTTTTCGTCATCTCGAAGCGCTTCACCTTCCTCACTACGGTATTCCTCACGGAAGTGACCACCACAACTTTCATTGCGTTCTAACGCATCCTTCGCCATTAACTCTCCTAACTCTAGGAAATCAGCAACTCGGCCAGCTTTGTCTAATTCTGGATTCATTCCTTTGGCAGAACCCAACACACGCACGTTGGAGTAGAACTCTTCGCGCAATGCTTGAATATCCTTAATGGCTTGTTCAAGACCTTCTTTATTACGTGCCATTCCTACTTCGTTCCACATGATTTTACCTAGACGCTTATGGAAAAAGTCAACAGATTTTGTACCATTAACACTCATGAATTTATCAGTACGGTCACGACAAATCATTTCGGCGTCCTCAAATTCTTTTGTGTCCGTAGGAATAGTGCCTGTGCGGATGTCCTTAGATAAAAACTCTCCAACAGTATACGGAGCTACGAAGTATCCATCAGCTAAGCCTTGCATTAAAGCAGATGCGCCTAGTCTGTTTGCACCGTGGTCAGAGAAATTTGCCTCACCCAACGCAAAACAACCAGGAATTGACGTCATTAAATTATAATCTACCCAGAGGCCGCCCATCGTATAATGAACTGCAGGATAAATCATCATAGGTGACTTGTAAGGGTTAGATGCCGTGATTTTCTCGTACATCTGGAAAAGGTTACCATACTTTCCTTCAACCACTTTCTCTCCTAATGCTTTAATTTCAGCATCAGAAGGATTAGTCAAACCTTTAACATGAGACTCTTCACGTCCGAAACGCATGATCGCTGCAGCAAAATCCAAGTATACTGCTTCACCAGTTTTGTTCACGCCATAACCTTCATCACAACGCTCCTTAGCTGCACGAGATGCCACATCACGTGGAACCAGGTTACCAAAAGCTGGATAGCGACGTTCTAAATAGTAATCGCGGTCTTCTTCTTTAAGATCTGTTGGATGCAGTTCACCGGCTCTGATTGCCGCTGCATCCTCTTTTTTCGCTGGCACCCAAATTCTACCATCATTTCGAAGTGACTCAGACATAAGTGTCAACTTACTCTGGTTTTCACCACTAACGGGAATACAGGTTGGGTGTATTTGTGTAAAACATGGATTAGCAACATACGCTCCCTTACGGTGAGCTTTCCATGCTGCGGTAACGTTCGATCCCATTGCATTTGTAGAAAGGAAAAATACATTTCCATAACCACCTGTACACAAAAGAACTGCATGGGCACTATGTCGTTCAAACTCTCCTGTTACCAAGTTTTTTGCGATGATACCTCGGGCCTTACCGTCAACCTTTACCAATTCCTGCATCTCATGACGAGCATACATTTTAACACGGCCTTTAGCGATCTGACGATTCAAAGCAGAGTATGCTCCCAATAACAATTGTTGACCAGTCTGTCCTTTAGCGTAAAACGTACGGCTTACCTGAACACCACCGAAAGAACGGTTATCAAGCATACCGCCATAGTCACGAGCGAATGGAACACCCTGCGCCACACACTGGTCGATAATGTTTCTACTTACCTCAGCCAAACGATGAACGTTAGCTTCTCGAGAGCGGTAATCACCTCCTTTAATGGTGTCGTAGAACAAGCGGTGCACTGAATCACCATCATTCTGGTAATTCTTTGCCGCATTAATTCCACCTTGAGCTGCAATAGAGTGTGCACGACGTGGTGAATCTTGAAAGCAAAACGCCTTCACATTATACCCCATCTCTGCTAGAGATGCAGCAGCTGAAGAGCCAGCGAGTCCGGTTCCAACGACAATAACGTCCATTAAACGCTTATTGGCTGGGGAAACTAAAGGAATCTCGCCTTTGTGAGTTGTCCATTTATCGGCCAATGGGCCTGCTGGAATTTTTGAATCTAATGCCATAATGATTCTCGGATTATATGGATTGACCTGGTTGAACTACAAACAAGAAAATCGCCACTGCGATGAAACCTGCAGGAACAACCCATGCAAATGCACCCATCGCCTTCTTAATGATCGGAGTATATTTTGGGTGGTTAACGCCTAGGGTTTGGAACGCACTTTGTGCTCCATGACTCAAGTGAAAGGCCAACCCTAAAAGGGCTACCACATAAAAAGCAGTGTACCACCAATTCTCAAAAGCTGCTACAGTGATTGTCCATAAATCCTTGTACTCAACGCCATCCAACATATAGGTCGGAACATACCCGAAGTGCATCTCATACCAAAAGCTTCTCATGTGTATGACAATGAAGAATAAAGTCAATGTACCGAGTAAAGCCATTTTACGAGATGCCCATGATGCATTCGCCGATTGCTTTTCTTTTACATATTTAACAGGACGTGCAGCACGGTTTTGACGAGCAAGCATTAAACCATCTACCGTATGCAACAGTACCGCTAGGTAGGTAACATAAGACAAGATTTTCACTAAAGGGAACGTAGTCATGAATAAGCCATAAGCATTGAATGCCTGTCTTCCTTCTTCACCGGTTACAAATAACTGAAGGTTTCCAAGTAGATGACCTACAAGGAATGTACACAAGAATAAACCAGATACTGCCATCCAGTACTTGCGTGCGAGAGAAGAGCCAAAAAGCCCTTTTGATGTTGTTGCCATAAGCGAACTTAAAGTTTAATAGCCTAATTTTAGCAAGTCAAATTTACGGCACAGACTTTTGTAATGGCTGTATCTGCGACAAAAATCACTATAGAACTATTCTAAATTAAATTAGCTTCCGTGCATTATGAGATATCACAAACTTAACGGCGAATTATTTACAGAAAATCGAAGAAAATTCACTGACCTACTAAAGCCTAAATCTTTAGCTATATTCACGTCAAACGATGCCTACCCTACTAGTGCAGATGGACATTTACCATTTAAGCAACACAGTGATATCCTTTACTTAAGTGGGGCCGACCAAGAAGAAAGTATACTGGTATTATTTCCAGATGCACACAAAAAAGAACTCCGTGAGGTACTCTTTTTAAAAGAAACTAATGATCTGATTGCGGTCTGGGAAGGCGCGAAGTACTCCAAAGAAGAGGCCTTCGAAATAAGTGGAATACAAACCGTTTTCTGGTTGACCGATTTCGATCGTGTGTTCCATGAAATGGTAGTCAACTCGGAGCGTATCTACATGAACGGCAATGAACATTTAAGGGCCCACGTAGATACTGAATTACGTCATGATCGCATGAATAAGTGGATAAAAGAGACCTATCCAGCCCATGAGTTTGAACGGAGTCAGCCACTTCTTCATAGAGTTCGTGGTACGAAGAGTGAAAAAGAGATTGAGGTCTTACGAATGGCAGCAGCGGTCACTAAAAAAGGCTACGAGCGTGTACTTAAGTTTTTGAAACCAGGGGTGTGGGAATACGAACTCGAGGCAGAATTCATGCATGAGTTCTTAGTGAATAGAAGTCGTGGTTTTGCTTATACTCCAATCATTGCTGCGGGAGGTAATGCCAACGTACTGCACTATATCGAGAACAATGAACAGTGCAATGATGGTGACTTAGTACTGTTTGACGTAGGTGCTGAATATGGCAACTACACCTGTGATGTAACCCGCTGTTTCCCTGTCAACGGAAAATTCACAGCACGACAGAAAGAAGTTTATAATGCAGTTTTACGCGTTCATGATGGCGCCATTTCTATGCTGCGTCCAGGAATTATGCTTGATGTATTTCACCAACAAGTTGGAGATTTGATGACCCAAGAGTTATTGGCATTAGGATTGATTAGCGCTAAAGATGTCGAAAATCAAGACCCATCTTGGCCAGCCTATAAGAAATACTTCATGCATGGCACCAGCCACTACTTGGGTCTAGATGTTCATGACTATGGATTGTGGACTGTTCCTGTTGAAGAAGGCATGGTCTTTACCGTTGAGCCTGGCATCTATCTCCCTGAAGAGGGTATAGGTATCCGTATTGAAGACGATATCGTAATTACGGCAGATGGACACGAAAATCTAACTCGTTCTATTCCGAAAACAGTAAATGAAATTGAAGCCTTTATGGCGAGCTAATGCCTTTACTAGAATACCATCAATCCCATATTAATTATGAGTTCCGTGACCATCCTAAGGGAAATCACGGAACTCTTGTTTTATTGCATGGGTTCCTGGAAGATTCACGCATGTGGAAGGAACTTACCCCAAACCTGGAACATATAGGGTCGATCCTCATGATTGACCTACCCGGACATGGAAAAACACCAAGTTTTGGATATGAGCACACCATGGATTTTATGGCCGGATGTGTTCGAGCTGTTTTAGATCATTTAGATGTAACAAAATGTGTTTTACTTGGTCATAGTATGGGTGGTTACGCTGCTATGGCTTTTACTCATTTGTATCCCACTTACTTAACGGGATTAGGGTTGTTTTTTTCAACACCAGAAGCAGATTCACCTGAGCGAGTTGAAATGCGATTTCGTGCGGCTGAATTAGTTAAGAAGAACAAAAATGCCTTTATACGCGCGGCGATTCCCCAGCTTTTTGACCTTGACACTAGAAACTCCTATAAGGATGAAATCTCTTCTCAAATTCAGGAGAGCTTAACGCTCGAGACCCAGGGCATACTAGCTTCCTTAATGGGAATGAGGTCTCGCCCCGACAGAACCAGTGTGTTGTATGATCCTCCCTCACAACTTGTGCCTAGTCGCATTGCCGTATTCGCGGGGGAAAAAGACACCGTCATTCCTTTTCAAGGGGTTCAAGGCTGGTGGAATGCAGAAAGTGTTGGATTCAGATACCTCAGTGATCACGGTCATATGGGCCATATTTCCGATTCAAAAAGATGCGGAATGGCTATAGCAGAATGGTGGCAAACATTATTACCATAAAAAAGGCGCCCTTTGAGGCGCCTTTTTTATGATATTGAAACAGATGTTAAACGATTCCTTGATCCAACATTGCATCGGCTACTTTTACAAAGCCGGCGACATTTGCACCACTCACGTAATCAACGTTTCCGTCTTCTTGCATACCATACTTCACACATGATGCATGTATGTCTTTCATTATCTTATGAAGATGACCATCAACCTCCTCACGAGTCCAACTCATTCGAAGACTATTCTGACTCATCTCCAAACCAGAAGTAGCCACACCACCTGCATTCGATGCTTTTCCTGGAGAGAAAAGGACACCGCTGGATTGGAAAGCTTCAACTGCCTCTGGAGTACATGGCATATTCGCTCCTTCACCCAATGCCATCAGACCATTGCTTATAAGAAGTTTCGCATCGTCCCCATTTAATTCATTTTGAGTAGCACAAGGGAGCGCTACATCACAGGAAACATTCCAGGGAGTACCTGCTACAAACGATATATTATCAAAGTTATCTGCCGCTTCGTGTATACGACCGCGACGAACATTTTTAAGCTCCATGACAAAAGCCAACTGCTCAGCATTCAGACCATCGTTACAAACAATATGACCCGAAGAATCGGATAATGTAATCACTTTAGCGCCTAATTCTATGCATTTCTCTGCCGCATACTGCGCAACATTTCCTGATCCAGAAACAACGACACGCTTGCCTTTGAAAATCTCACCCTTTACAGCTAACATTTCTTGTGCAAAATACACTATTCCATAGCCCGTTGCTTCCGGGCGAATCAAAGAACCGCCCCAGCTCAAACTCTTTCCTGTTAGCACACCAGTAAACTCATTGCGAATTCTCTTGTATTGACCAAACATATATCCAATCTCACGGCCACCTACACCAATATCCCCAGCAGGAACATCTGTATTAGGACCGATGTGACGAGAAAGCTCTGTCATAAAGCTTTGACAGAAACGCATTACCTCGGCATCTGACTTTCCTTTGGGATCAAAATTAGCGCCGCCCTTACCGCCTCCTAATGGAAGCGTCGTGAGGGAGTTTTTAAAGATCTGTTCAAATCCTAAAAACTTCAAAACACTGAGATTCACAGTCGGGTGAAAACGAAGGCCTCCTTTGTAAGGGCCAATCGCACTGTTGAATTCAACACGATAGCCTTTGTTCACATGTATATTGCCTTTGTCATCTGTCCATGGTATTCTGAACATGATGGTTCTCTCGGGCTCAACAATGCGCTCTAGTAAGCTCTTGCCTTGATATTTAGGATTGTTTTCAATGAACGGAATCACAGATTCCGCCACTTCTTGTACCGCCTGCTTAAATTCAGGCTCGTTTGGGTTTGCCGCCTCGACTTTCGTGATAAACGCGTCGATTTGCGCTTGGTACTTAATGGACATAATGTCAGTTTCTATTGATAGGTTTACAAGACAAATGTAGAATAAATAGTCACCTCTACACGCTAGTTGCTTACAGTTTTCCTGCAGTACCTATGCGGCCCAACTCTGTCTAACAAACCCAAGTCCACAAGTATTTTTAATCCTTTGAAAATCTGAGTATTAGATGAATTAAGCTTCGTTTTTAAATAGGAGGAATCGACTATTCTTCCATGAGGAAACTCTCGAATTAAGCGACCTTCAATAGACGTTGAGAGATCTATCTTTTGCGTATTTTCAATCCAAAGAGGGTAAAATGTTGAAGGAAATGTTTCTAACTGAACCACCGGACGCGCAATAAGCTGCTCAATAAGTAAATTCGGACCCAAACTATTAGGCTGAAAAAGAGCTCCAGGGAGCGCATAAACCTCTCGGTTATATGTAAAAGCTTGGTTTGCAGTGATCAATGCACCGCTTTTGGCTGCTGCCTCTATCACTAAGGTCGAGAGCGCTGCCCCAGCTATTAAACGGTTTCGAACAGGAAAGAAATTTCTTAGACTCTCTTTATAAAACGATTGTTCTGTAAAAAAGCCCCCTCCATTGTTCACCATGGAAATTGCCAGTTTTTCATTGCGTTTAGGACTAAGCTTGTGAAGACCTCCAGCTACAAATGCATGGGTCGTTGCTCCACAATCTAATGAAGCCTCGTGTGCACAAGCATCAATACCAAAGGCTAACCCACTTAAGATATTGACCGGATACTTACTAAGGTCACGCACAATCATTTTGGTGTGGTGCAACCCGTATGAGGATGGTTTTCTCGTTCCCACAATAGCTAGGGGGACCTTCCTATTGTCCCAAGTTCCCCTTCCAAACAAGGCCATAGGAGGATCGGGAATTTGTCTTAATAATTCTGGAAACTCCTGCATGTCAAAAGTCAGTAAGGTAATCCCCTCGTTCTGTATGATGACCAGTTCTTCATTCATGCACAATAAAGCGTTATCCCAATTCGAGGTGCCATCAATCATTTTCTTTAAAACTGCTGAAATCGCAAATTCAGGTCCATGACGTTTCCACTCCTCACTGTAAAACAGCGTCTTTTTTTGCCGATTTGTAAGGCCTTTTAGAAAATGAAGTGCGAGTAAGTAATTCATATTGAGTTATTAACAGATTGTTATAAAATTTAACCCAATTGGACCAAGTAATAAAATGAAGTTACCCACATGTTTCGCATTTTTGTATATACCATGAAAGTCGAGAAACTCATCTTACAGCGTCTGACAGAAACCGGAAGGGTTCACCTTCCTGGCTGGGGATCTTGGTACCTCAAAGCGCAAATTTCACGTTGGGATAGCGTTACAGGCACCGCTTTTCCAAAAGGAAAGTATATCGCCTTTAACCCATCCATCTCAAGTATGGAAAACAGCCTAGTCTCACTAGTAATGAGAGATATGGGGTGTACCATGGAGGTTGCAGAGCAATGGATCCGCAGAAAAGTACAACAGTGGCAATTGTCCCTAGACAATGGAACTGTTCTGATGCTAGAAGGTATAGGGTCTTTTAGACCAAACGGCTCTTTCCAATCAAATGTAAATAGCTTAGATGCGCATAGTTTTGGACTGACTCCTATAATGCTACATTCCATCAGCGAACCTAGCGCACTTCAATCGAAAGTTGTTGCGAGTCTGAAAATGGTGAGTGAACAACGGGAACAAGGATTAAGAAATTGGCAAAAAGCATCAGTCGCTGCTGCAGTCTCTCTTTTGTTTGGTTTAGGGATCTTTCAGAGTACATGGTCTACTCAAATGGCAGGTTGGATTACCTCACCTGCTGAGACTGAATTTGAAGTTACTGTTCCCTTGATTGACGTTGAAAATCACGCCAAAGAAACTCCTATAATAACATCTTCAGAACGCACTATCACTCCAGAAGTAGTCGTTACTGCTCCTAGATTAGACAAAGGGTACTCTATTATTGTAGGATCATTTAAGGTAAGTAAGAACGCAAGCGATCTCGCAAATGAGTTGAGATCTCAAGGACATCTTGTTACTATATTGGAGGGCTCTTTAATGAAGGTTGGTGTTGGTTCCTTCGCTTCACGTGATGACGCAAAAATTGCCTTGAGCAAGGTTAAAGCTAATATTAATTCTCACGCTTGGATCTGCGCCTATTAAATTGGCTTAGCTACCTTTGTAGCAATTCTTTTATACTACTTCATGAGCACTCAAAAGACCTCAAACGACAGCTTGACAGTCATGACTCAAATAGTCATGCCTAATGATACTAACCAGATGAATAATCTGTTTGGTGGCCAATTATTGAGCTGGATGGACCGCTGCTGCGCCATTTCTGCACACAGACATTGTAAGCGCCAGGTGGTTACTTCAACCATTAATAATGTAACGTTCAAGAATGCCATTCCGCACGGAGCAATCGTGACTATTGAGGCGAAAGTTTCACGCGCTTTCAGCTCCTCCATGGAGATTATTGCCGATGTGTTTCTTGAAGAACAAAGACCCAATGGAGCGCGCATAAAGGCAAATGAAGGGATTTTCACGTTTGTTGCGGTGGATCAGTTGGGGAATCCGATAAATGTTCCTCCTGTAACACCTGAAACTGAATTAGAAAAGGAACGCTACGCTGCTGCTTTACGCAGAAGACAACTTGCCTTGATCATTGCTGGAAAAATGGCGCCTGAAGACGCCTCTGAGCTTAAGGCGTTGTTCTATCCTGAAGCATCTGCTCAATAGCAGTCAAGACTTCGCTAACGGGTAATTTATTCATCGGGTTTGGTAGAAAAATCAATTTTTTCCCATGCTTACTCATGGGGGTCCATATACTTTTGCTCATTACTTCTTTTTGCGAGGATCTCACTGGCCATGGAGCAAACCCCAAGTTTGGATGGGTAGCTCCCCAAAAACTCACCAATGGTGTGTCTAGTAATGATGCCGCATGCATAAACCCCGTGTCACCGCTCACAACTAAGGCGGCATTCTTGATCAAGGACAATCCTGAGGCAATTGAATACGAGGTTGCGTCTATTAAATGGTCAAACTGGGCACAAAGTTCATGGGCCAATTTCTGGTCATCAGGCCCCCCTAACAATACCATAGGGTTTCCATCAAATGCAATATTTGAAATGAGCTCCTGCCATTGAATTAAGGACAGGCGTTTCCCTACTTGAGTCCCTCCAATCACAAGGACCAATGCATTCTTAATACTTTCATTTTCAGGTAACCTAAAGGACAACTTAGTAGGAAGTGATCGATCCTCCAGCCAAGGAGATGCTGCGTGAGCATAACGCTCCACCACGGGCGAAATTTTAAAGGATGGTGACTTCGTTATGAGTAATAACCATCGTTTGAGATAAGGCTTGTGAAAAGTAGAAACCGGAAGGCCCAGTTTTCTTGTGAACTGTTTAGACTGGTACGTTCCCTGTAAATCAATTACTGCATCATAACGCCCTTTACCATGTTCAATGAGTCCTGCCTGAGCGTCTTCCCAAATCAGCTGCTCATCCACACCAGGAAGCACCTCAGCAGCACTCTTGTGACTCCTCTTCACTACTAAAGTTAAATCATGTCCACAAGATGCCAGACACTGTAAGACAGGAGCTGTAAGCAATAAATCACCAATGGCAGAAAACCGAATAATTAAAAGACGTCGACCCATTACAAAAACTCTATATAGTTAACGGAATACGCCACGCTATAAATCATCAAAAGGAGAAACCCGATTTCTACCCAGGTCCTACGTTTAAAATAATACATCGCATAAGACGCTTGATAGCTTAGACCTAAGAGCACCAAAACAAAGCCACCTTCACCTCCAACTACGAAAGCAAACAGAACACCTAACACCGTCCATATTACAGCCAAAAGAGATCGTGATTTATTCAGGTTATCTGCCTTTCGGTAGAAGGTTATGAATTGATTTAAACTGAGTAGCAAGACCAGCGCAGGAACAATCCACCATTCCAGAGGAACTTCCTGCATCTCTGGCATTGTATATTGAAAATCGGGAAAGAACTTTCGAGATAACATCAGCGGGACGATGATCGCTAATACAAATCCAAAAATCCATTGTAAAACATGGATTACCTGAGGTTTTCCAACTATTACTAGCGTTATAAAGGAGGCTACACCTATAAACCATGCGTCATGGGAAATAAAAATAATGGTCAGTGCAGAAAGCATGGCACTGTGTAAAATCCAAACAGGATTACGTCTTCGTCGAAAATTTTCAGTGAATTGCCAGTTAGACTCTAATATCAGCGCTGCCATCAAAAACGTATGGCTTACAAATTCGCTAGACCATAAAATCACAAATAATACCGCCACTAAAAACCTGAACTGAGATCCTTTAAACGCCCACCTGTCCTTGAAAAACGTCCAGCACAACAATCCCGAAAAGAAGAATAATAACAAAAACAAGAAATGATCTCGACGGCTGTCTCCAGAGGTCAATACCACCACAATACCACAGACCAAAACCAAAGCGAAAAGGCGTAAACCGGAATAAGCATCAATCTTTCTGAAGTAGCGAAGGAGCATTGGGTTTTCTGTATTATTTTAGCAGCATTAAATGCTCTAGCTATGTTAAGAAATTTCTTTGAAGGCTTAGGTGATATTTTCACCGCTAGTTTCAAAATACTTCCAGTTATTGGAGATCAAGTAAACCGTGTTTTCATGTTGGTAATAGCCAGCGGACTAATATACTGGGTTTTACAGATGAGAAAACACAAAGCCAAAGGCGAAAAATAAATACCACTACGCATTAACAAAAAGCCCCAGCTCACGCTGGGGCTTTTTGTTTTATCGGAAGTATATCGGGCTCGCTTCGCTCGCCAATTCATCCTTTATATATCGAATCCTATGTCTTTGCGGTAATTCATGCCCTCATAACACACCTCATTTAATGCCGCATAACTTTTCTCTAAGGCCTCCTCTTTGGTTCCGCCAAAACTGGTAAATGCCATAACACGGCCTCCCGCTGTGGTGATTTCTTCCCCAGATGCAGTACCCGCATGAAATACCGTGGTATTTTCAAAATCGCGAAGTCCCGTGATGACCTTTCCTTTTTCGTAAGACCCAGGGTATCCGCCACTCACTGCCATTACAGTAACGGCAGTTTTTGGATTGACCTTCACCTCTATTTCATCAAGAGTGCCATTGCCCATGGCTACAAAAAGATCCATGAGATCTGTTTCCAAACGTGGAATCACGACTTCTGTTTCAGGATCACCCAAGCGCACATTATACTCAATCACCTTAGGGCCCTTTATCGTATTGATTAATCCAAAAAAGACAAAGCCTTGATAGGGTAAATTATCCTTTACCAGTCCCTGAATGGTGGGCTCTATTATTTCTTTGATTGTTTTTTCACGCAAGGAGTCTCCAAAAAATGGTACGGGGCTTATCGCTCCCATTCCACCGGTATTCAGTCCTGTATCTCCTTCTCCAATCCTCTTATAATCCTTTGCTTCAGGAAGTAAAACGTATCCACCCTCACCATCAGTGAGTGCAAAAATACTGAATTCTATACCTGCTAAAAACTCTTCGACTACCACTCTAGATGATGCATCACCAAATTTAGCGTCCACGAGCATGTTTTTCAATTCTTGCTTAGCCTCCGTTAAATCTTCAATGATTAAGACTCCCTTTCCGGCAGCAAGACCGTCAGCCTTGAGAACATATGGAGCGTCTAAAGTCTCGAGGAATGCTTGACCACTTTCTAAAGTATCTTTAGTAAACGTCTTGTAGAGCGCTGTTGGAATGTTGTGTCGCACCATAAACTTCTTAGCAAAGTCTTTTGATCCTTCAAGCTCTGCAGCTGCTTGTCGAGGCCCCACAACAATAAGATCTGCTAATTCATTATCGGATTTCAATCCATCGTGAATACCCGCTACTAACGGACCTTCTGGCCCAACTACAACCATATGGATATGGTTCGCCTTTACAAAAGCACCTACCGCTTTTGGATCCTCGATAGCTAGGTTCGGTACATTTGTACCTAAACCGTCGGTACCAGCGTTGCCCGGAGCTATATAAAGATGGTCACACTTGGAGCTCTTTGTGATTTTATAAGACAGTGCATGCTCACGGCCACCGGAGCCTAAAACCAATACATTCATTGTTGTGGGATTTGTGTTGTGAAAATAATCACAAATGGGGGGTTATAATAATTTAAGATTCACGGGTGTACAGCCATGCCGCAAATTCGCGTAAAGGCTCTAGTTGATCGCTTGGAAGATCTACCTTACTCAAAGCCAATAAAGACAACTCATAGTAATGCGCCATTTGTTCTTTGGCATATTGGTCCACTCTTAACGTGCTATATAATTCCTGAAATGCCTTCACTTTCTGAACTTCCGTGGTCATCCTAGCGAAAGATGCAAAATCCACACCTTCCATCTCAGAACGCTTTTCTGCTTCAATCCACAATAAGGTCTTTTTATTGCTGATGATGTCACCACCTACTTGCTTTCCAAATTTTTCCGGATCACCATAAACATCCAAATAGTCATCCTTAATCTGAAATGATGTTCCTAATAACATGGCAAATTCATACAATAAATTAGCGTCATTTACCGTCGCACCACCCACCAAGGCTCCAACTTTCATGGCGCAACCCAGAAGAACAGAAGTTTTGAATTGGATCATTTTTATGTAAGCGTCTGCAGCAACCACATCCATAGATTCGAAATCCATATCCATCTGCTGGCCTTCGCACACCTCTAATGCCGTTTGGGAAAAAGTAGTCAATACCTCTGGCAGCACAGAAGCATCGCATTGAGCGACGTACTGGTAAGCTTTTACGAGCATGCCGTCGCCAGAAAGGATGCCTACATTATCATTCCATTTTTTATGCACGGTAGTCTTGCCTCTTCGAATAGGGGCTTCGTCCATAATATCGTCATGAATCAACGAAAAATTATGAAATAACTCTATGGCTAAAGCTTGCGGCATGGCTTTCGAAGGAGATCCATAAATTCCAGCGCCCATAAGACTTAGAATGGGGCGCAAACGCTTTCCTCCAAGTCCCATAATGTAATGCATGGGATCATATAACTTTGCAGGGGTTTTGCCAAGGTTTAATTGATCCAGTTCAGCCTGAAAAAGCTGTTGTAAAGCTGCCAGTTTTAGCATATTACTTCAGAAGTTTAAGTAGGTACTGTCCATACCCACTTTTAACGAGGGGTTGGGCTATTTTTCTGAGTTGTGCGGTATCTATGAAGCCTTGCTCGTAAGCAACCTCTTCAATACAGCCCACCTTCAAACCTTGACGCTCTTCAATCACCTCAACGAACTGTCCAGCCTGTTGAAGACTTGCGAAGGTACCTGTATCAAGCCATGCGGTTCCACGGTCTAGTACACCTACCTCTAAAGCACCCATCTCTAGATAGATCTTATTGATGTCTGTAATTTCTAATTCTCCCCTTGGGCTAGGTTTCAAATCTTTAGCGATACCGACAACGCGGTTGTCATAGAAATACAAACCTGGAACTGCATAATCACTCTTAGGGTCTTCCGGCTTCTCTTCAATAGACAATGCCTTCATATTCTGGTCAAATTCTACCACACCATAGCGTTCTGGATCACTCACTCTGTAAGCGAAAACCACACCACCACTTGGGTCTTTACTATCCTTAAGGACCTTTGCCATGGAGGAACCATAGAAAATGTTATCACCTAAAATCAATGCAACGCTATCGTCCCCTATGAACTCCGCCCCAAGAATAAAAGCCTGGGCTAACCCCTCAGGATTTTCTTGAATCGAATACCGAAAATCACAACCCAACTCACTACCATCGCCTAAAAGCTTCTCAAACAATGGTGCGTCATGCGGCGTAGTGATGATCAATATCTCGCGAATGCCTGCCTGCATCAACGTGCTCAGTGGATAATAGATCATGGGCTTGTCATAGACCGGAAGCAGTTGCTTACTAACTGCTAAAGTCAATGGGTGTAAACGGGTACCGGATCCTCCGGCTAGAATTATTCCTTTCATAACATATTGTTTTCATCGTCCTCCGAAGGGTCCACTTCCGGATCGTAAATATCAAGGATGTTGTCGCTCAAGTCTTTTTTCGTAATCCACTTTTCCATGGTGAGTAAGAACGATGGCAGCAACAATAGATTGCTCAACATAGCGATTAACAGCGTTATTGACGTCAAGAGCCCTAGCGCCTGAGTGCCACCAAAATTCGAAGTAGTAAACACTGAAAAACCACAGAAAAGAACAATCGACGTATAAAACATACTTAATCCTGTTTCCATAATGGAGCTTTTTACTGCCCAGGAAATATTCCAGTTATTCGCCTTGAGTTCCTGTCTATACTTTGCTAAAAAATGTAGACTATCATCCACCGAAATACCAAAAGCAATACTAAAGACAAGTATCGTTGATGGTTTTAAGGGGATTCCTGCAAAACCCATGATACCCGCTGTGATTAACATTGGAATAAGGTTTGGTATTAATGAGATCAGCACCATTCTCCAACTCATGAATAAAAGTGCCATGATTAGGGATATCGCCAGAACGGCTAATGTTAATGAAAATATCAGGTTATTCACCAAATAGGTGGTCGACCTAATGAATTTAATCGACGCACCGGTTATGGTCACGTCAAACCCTTTATTAGGGAAAATATTAGAGACCATTTTCTCAACACGGTTCGTCAGTTCACGCATCTCTGGTGTACTCAGATCTGCCATTTGTACAGTGATTCGAGCCTTACGACCATCTGCGGTCACCATGCTACTGGCTAATCCTGTTTCATCCTTAGTACCACGAGGAAGATAGGTCAACAACCACTGCTGCTCACTTCGCGTAGGCAGAGCATACATGTCAGGGTTACCAAACATGACTCCTTGTTTAGCGAACTTCACGAAATCTACTACGGAAATTGACCGACTGAGCTCTGGAAGTAATGATAATGAATCTTGTAATTGTTCTATACGGCGGAGGGTGGAGAGCTTTTCAACGCCACCTTCGCGCTTTGTGTCTATGATAATATCCAAAGGAATTACGCCGCCAAAAGAGCGTTCGAAGTACTTGACATCCTTATAAATATGTTCCGTCTTATTAAAGTCTGATGTGATATTTCCTGCGGTTTCGATTCTAAATAAACCGAACACAGCAATCACAGAAAGAATCCCAGTAATCGAGTAGATTAACGTTCTTTTGTTCCCTACTGCGAAATCTAAGAAGTCTAAAAACTTGACCAGCCAAGCAATGTCAAAGTGATTCATATGACGCTCCTTTGGAGGAGACAAATAGCTATAAATGACAGGAATTAAGATCATAGAAAGCACAAAAACCATCATGATGCTTATCGAACTTATTACCCCAAATTCCACAAGATTTCCAGAATCTGTAAGTATGAATGCCGCAAAGCCCAAAGCCGTGGTGGTATTTGTGATCAACGCGATATATCCAACCTTTTTCACAACACGCTGAATTGCCAATACCTGATTCCCGTGTTTTTTATATTCTTGGTGGTATTTATTGATGAGGTAAATACAGTTAGGTACCCCAATCACGATAATCAATGGAGGTACCAGGGAGGTTAGTAAACTCACTCCGTAGCCGAGTAAACCCATGGCTCCTAGGGAAAAAACAACGCCGAGAACCACAATAGAAAAGGAAATAACCGTTGCTCTTATACTCTTGAGGAATAAAAAGAAAATAATCACGGTGACTAAAAGTGTTAGGCCTACCGTTCTGAATATTTCTGCCTCAAGATTTTTCGTATTCGCAATTCGCAACCACGGAAGTCCACTCATATGAAGATCTCTTCCCGTGGATTCTTCCCAGCTTAAGATGTGCCCTTTTGCTCCTTCTACAATGGGCAAAATATTAGCATTGTATAAAGAGGCCTCATCAATTCTCAGGATGATCATGTACGTATCTCCAAAATACAAGCCACCTTTATAAAAGGGCCAAGACTTGACTCTCGCTTCTAATGATATTTCTTCTTCTCCAGTCTCTGGAAGTGAATCAAATAACACATATGGAGCCAATTTATCTGTTGCACTGTCTATCTCCAACCCATATGCTTCAGTCAAACTCTGAACACTGGTAATACCCACTACACTCTTTAAAGAATCAACTAAACGTAACCAATCAACTAAGTGCTCTTTTTTGAAAAAATCCTGATCTTCTAGAGCTATAACGATCGTGTTGGACGCCTGTCCGAACTCTTCGACCAACATATTATAATCTATAGATACTGAATCTGTTTCTGGCATGAGCTTACCAAACTCATAGCTTATTTTAACAGTCGAGCCCTGATAAATCATAAAAACAGTTGACAGCGCCAATAAAGCGAGCCATGCAGGTCTGTTTCTTAAGAGGATTCTAGCGATAAAGTTCCAAAACATAACGCGTTAATTAGTCTACGATTACCCAGCCTTGTGACGCTAACACCAGGGCCTTCTTATATTTCACATTTTGCTCTTCACCAGTGGAGGTGTTCCGTATAGTGACAGCATCATTTCGTCCATAATCCTTGCCTGTATTCACTACCGGTGTCGTACGTCTTGGTGGAGACTGAGGCGCGTTCCGGTTGGACTGCTGCGGAGCATCTCCTGCGCGTCCTTCTTGAAGTTTAGGCTGCTTAGGTCCATTGGCTGGAGCTCTGCGAACTTGCGAGGGGTTATTTTCGGGAAGGTTTCCTCGAAACAGAAAACTTACAATCTCTTGATTAACCCTTGAAATCAATCCTTTGAATAACTCAAAAGACTCAAACTTATAAATCAACAACGGATCCTTTTGCTCATACACCGCCCCCTGCACACTTTGGCGTAAATCGTCCATAGAACGAAGGTGCTCTTTCCATTGGTCATCAATAATGGCAATGGAGATTCCTTTTTCAATATCCGAAATCAAACTAGTTCCTTGAGTGTCTAAAACTTCTTGTAGTACACTGGTAACTTGAAGCGCTTTTTTACCGTCTGTGATTGGCACTAATATTTTGTCAAAAGTGCTCGATGGGTCATCATATACTTGCTGGAACACGGGTAGTGCCGCAACACTAATACGAGCCGCTTTTTCCAGATAGAAGGCAGAGGCTTGATTGAAGAACTCATTAGATACCTCATCTAAAGTGGCCGTGCTGAAAACAGTTGTTTCCATCACTGGTTCGAAAGCGAACGTGAGGAGAAAGTCCAGCTTAAAAGCTTCGTAATCCTTGGTAGATTGATGGGCCTCAACAAGATCTGCTATGGTATCATAAATCATGTTAGCCACATCCACCTTAATGCGCTCACCTTTCATTGCATTCGCGCGACGCTTGTAAATCACCGTTCGCTGACTGTTCATCACATCGTCATACTCCAATAGACGCTTACGGGTGCCAAAGTTGTTTTCTTCTACTTTTTTCTGGGCACGCTCAATGGATTTACTGACCATACTGTGCTGAATGACTTCGCCTTCCTCAAGGCCTAGTCTGTCCATCAATCCTGAAATCCGCTCGGAATTAAACAGGCGCATGAGCTTATCTTCCAAAGAGACAAAGAATTGGGAAGAACCCACATCACCTTGACGACCTGCGCGACCACGTAGCTGACGATCCACACGACGGCTGTCATGACGTTCTGTACCTATTATGGCCAAACCACCTGAGGATTTCGCTTCTGTCGAGAGTTTAATATCTGTCCCTCTACCTGCCATGTTCGTTGCGATAGTTACCATGCCGGGCTGACCCGCTTGGGCAATTACCTCTGCCTCTTTTTGGTGCATTTTAGCATTGAGGACCTGGTGAGGAACTTTGCTTATTTTTAGGGTACGGCCTAATAATTCTGAAATTTCAACAGAGGTCGTTCCTACTAGAATTGGTCTTCCCGCATCCCTTAGTTTGCCTATCTCCTCAATGACAGCTGTGTACTTTTCACGATTTGTCTTGAAAACGTAATCCTCACGATCATCTCTTGTAACCGGTCTGTTTGTAGGAATAACAACAACTTCCAACTTATAAATCTCCCAAAACTCACCTGCTTCTGTTTCTGCAGTACCCGTCATGCCCGCAAGCTTGTGGTACATTCTAAAGTAATTCTGTAGGGTGATCGTTGCGTAAGTTTGGGTGGCTGCCTCAATTTTGACATGCTCCTTAGCTTCAATGGCTTGATGAAGACCATCAGAATAGCGGCGTCCTTCCATGATACGACCGGTTTGCTCATCAACAATTTTCACTTTGTTGTCCATAATGACATACTCCGTGTCCTTCTCAAACAAGGCATAGGCTTTGAGCAATTGATTCACCGTGTGAATGCGCTCAGATTTTATCCCATAATCCAACAAGATCTTATCTTTCTGTTGCGCCTTATCATCAATACTGATTTCCGCATCTTCAAGAAGACTCAGCTCTAATGTAATATCCGGCATCACAAAGAAGTCTTTTGCCGTACTTTTTGAAATGAGCTCCGTTCCGTTTCCGGTCAAATCAATTTGATTGTTCTTCTCTTCAATGGTAAAAAACAATTCCTCATCAATGAGTTTCATTTTTTTGCCTTGCTCCTGCAAAAACACCCCTTCGGATTTATGTAGAATAGACTTCATGCCGTCTTGGGACAAGAACTTAATAAGTGGCTTCGACTTCGGTAGGCCGCGGTAAGCTCTAAGTAATTTCTCTCCACCTTCATCCACCTTGCCCTCAGCAATGAGTTTCTTGGCTTCACTTAATTCCTTTTGAACTAAGTTTTTTTGAGCCGTCATTAAATCCTCGACAAAAGGCTTGAGATCGTTAAATTGGTGCTGATCTCCTTTAGGAGTTGGACCAGAAATGATCAACGGCGTTCTTGCGTCATCGATTAAAACGCTATCGACCTCATCTACAATGGCAAAATGATGTCCCCTGGTCTGAACCCGATCTTCATCGCGACGGGCCATGTTATCACGTAGATAATCAAAACCAAACTCATTATTAGTACCATACGTAATGTCACTGTAGTACGCCAAACGACGTTCTTCTGAGTTTGATTGGTGTTTGTCAATACAATCGATTGTCAAGCCATGGAAGTTAAATACCGGTGCCATCCATTCGCTATCACGCTTAGCGAGATAGTCATTCACGGTAACGACGTGAACGCCTCTGCCTGCTAGAGCATTTAAATATACAGGGAGTGTTGCTACTAAGGTTTTCCCTTCACCCGTTTGCATTTCTGCTATTTTTCCTTCGTGAAGTACCGTACCACCTATGAGTTGTACGTCATAATGAACCATGTTCCATGTTATATCAGCGCCTGCCGCTTTCCATGTGTTGGAGTAAATGACCTCGTCACCATTTATGGTAATGTGTGGTTGACTCTTGGCCAATTCCCTATCAAGATCTGTAGCCTTCGCTTTCACATCTCCTTCCGTAAAACGCTTTGACGTTTCACGCATAATACCAAAAGCTTCGGGATGGAGTTGTAGAAGAACTATTTCAATCTGCTCAAGAACCTGTACATCTATGGCTTCAATCTGCTCATAAAACGGCTCGCGTGCATCGTAATTCTCTGTTTCAGCGATCTGGCCGTACAAGGCGGCCTTCTCCTTCTCCAATTCCGCTGTCGCTTGTGAAATAGCATCTTTAAAAGAAATGGTTTTCGCCCTGAGCTCATCATTGCTCATCGCTGCGATATGCTGCGAATAGGTATTGATTTCTGTAACGAAGGGTTGTAATTTCTTTAAATCACGATCGCTCTTCGATCCAACAAGTTTAGATATGAATTTCAGCATGAGGCTGTCGTCTTCTTAAATATAGTCCACAAAAATAATCGGTGTGCAATAAGCACAGGCTTTAAAAGCACTAAAAAAGCACCAAAATAAAGGGTAAGTGGAAAAATAGACACAATGTCAGAGATAGCAGCGATTCTGAACGAATAATGTTTGCTTTTGGCAGAGAAATATTCGTTTCCCACATTTTAGGGCATAAAAAAAGGGGTATTTGAAAGTATTCTCGGATGTTAAAAATCGGCTCAGTAACATCTTAAAAATTCTATCAAATAGCCCCTAGAACCTATCACAGAAGCATGAAAAGAAAGAACCACCAATCTTAACATACAGGTGCAAATATATAGTAATTATTAGTTAGTGTCCAAACAACACTAAGTTTTATTTCTGACTCGCGACAAAATCTAGAGGCCTTCCAAAGAGCATTCCTTATTTTTGCAGGATTAAAACAGAGCTAATATGTCCAATTCAACGAAAATTTCAACTGATAACGCACCAAAACCAGTTGGCCTTTACCCGCATGCTCGTAAGGTGGGCAACCTCTTGTTTTTATCCGGCGTAGGACCTCGAACAGCAGGCAGCGATGCTAATGACAGTGGGGTTCCCGGCTTAGATCTAGACCACAATGGAAACTTTAAATCATTTGATTTTGAAGCCCAGGTGCACAGCGTTTTCGCCAATGTCAAAGCCGTTCTTGAAGCAAGTGGCTCTAGTTGGAACGAATTAGTAGATATTACGGTGTTCTTGGTCGACATGAAGCGTGACTTTCACACTTTCAACCGTATTTATGCTGAATATTTCAAGGAAAACCAGCCTTGTAGAACCACATTGGCAATCAATAGCTTGCCAACTCCCATAGCCATCGAACTAAAGTGCATCGCCACGGTAGACTAATCTCATGAATACATTTCCAGAATATTCACACCTCGATTTAGCCAGCGTCCATAAGGCAGTTTTACAACGTTGGAAAGAAACGCATGTGTTTGAACAAACCCTGACTGCTCGCAAGGATGCGGAGCCATGGATTTTCTTCGAAGGACCACCTAGTGCAAATGGCCTTCCTGGTATTCACCATGTGATGGGACGTTCTCTAAAGGATGTTTTCTGTAGGTACAAAACCCAGAAAGGATTTCTTGTTGACCGCAAAGCAGGATGGGACACCCATGGCCTACCAGTGGAACTTGGAGTAGAAAAAGAGTTGGGCATCACCAAGGAGGATATTGGGAAAAGCATTTCTGTAGAAGAATATAATGACGCTTGTAAGAAAGCCGTCATGCGTTATACCGGTATTTGGAAAGACCTGACGGATCAAATGGGCTACTGGGTTGATTTAGACGAGCCCTATGTTACCTACGATCCTAAATACATGGAAAGCGTATGGTGGCTGTTGGCTGAACTTTTCAATAAAGGTTTGATTTACAAAGGATACACCATACAACCCTATTCTCCCAAAGCAGGTACGGGCTTAAGTTCTCATGAATTAAACCAACCCGGTTGCTACCGCGACGTGAAAGATCACACTGTGGTGGCTCAATTCAAAATGGTAAAAAATGAGCAAAGCACGAAATTATTTGGCGATGCGAATGCGCATTTTTTAGCATGGACGACAACACCATGGACACTGCCCTCAAATACAGCACTGACCGTAGGATCAAAAATTCAGTACAGCCTGGTTCACACTTTTAATCAGTATACTTTCGAACCGGTGAGCATCATTGCAGCTACTCCTTTGTTATCGAAACTCTTTGGCAATAAGTTTATTGAGGGAGACTTACCTAGTTATGTAGCAGGTGCTAAAAAAATACCCTACCAGATATCTAAAACCGTTTTAGGTGCAGACCTTCTTGGGTTACGTTATGAGCAACTGCTTCCATATGCACTACCTCATGAGCGTCCAGAAGATGCCTTCAAAGTGATACCAGGTGATTTTGTTACCACTGAAGATGGAACTGGAATAGTCCATACCGCTCCTACTTTTGGCGCAGACGATGCCAAAGTTGCTGCAGAAGCAGGCGTTCCTCCACTTTTAGTAGAAGACGAGAATGGAAATCTTGTACCGTTAGTAGATCTTCGCGGAAAATTCCGTTCTGAACTTAAGGACGAAATGTTTGGTTTCGGAGAAGAATACATCAAAGCTGAATATCTGACAGAGGAGGAAAAATCCATCGAATTTGAACTTCAGAAAGAACGGTTGCAATCTATAATACCAGACCTTAAAGCTTATTTAAGCGTTGATGAGCGTATCGCTTTAAAGCTAAAGCTGGAAAACAAAGCCTTTAAAATTGAGAAATACGAGCACAGCTATCCACATTGTTGGAGAACAGATAAGCCTGTATTGTATTACCCATTAGATAGCTGGTTTATTAAGTCTACGGCAAAGAAAGACCGTATGATCGCTTTGAACAAAACCATCAACTGGAAGCCTGCTTCAACCGGAAGCGGAAGATTCGGGAATTGGCTAGAGAACTTGAATGACTGGAACCTCAGCCGTTCACGTTTCTGGGGTGTTCCACTGCCCATCTGGAGCAATGAAGAAGGTGATGAACGCTTGTGTATAGGGAGTGTCGCCCAGCTTCAAGCCGAGATTGAAAAATCAGTTGCAGCTGGAATTATGGCCCATAATCCCATCGCAAGCTTTACTCCTGGAGACATGAGTAAAGAAAACTACGCAGAGATTGACCTCCACCGTCATTTAATGGATAAAGTCGTGTTGGTTAGTCCTAGTGGTAAACCGATGAATCGAGAGAGCGATCTTATTGATGTTTGGTTCGACAGTGGCGCCATGCCTTATGCGCAATGGCATTACCCTTTTGAAAATAAAGAAAAAGTAGAACAAGAAGGCGCCTATCCTGCTGATTTCATAGCTGAAGGTGTAGATCAAACTCGTGGGTGGTTCTTTACATTACACGCTATATCCTCGATGGTTTTTGATAAGGTGGCCTTTAAAAATGTCATCTCTAACGGCCTGGTTTTAGACAAGAAAGGGCAAAAGATGTCCAAAAGACTTGGCAATGCTGTTGATCCATTTACAACCATGGATCAATATGGTGCTGATGTTTTAAGATGGTACTTGCTCACCAATGCCTCTCCTTGGGACAACCTTAGGTTCGATATGGATGGATTGGACGAGGTTCGACGTAAATTCTTTGGAACACTACACAATACTTACGCCTTTTTTGCCTTGTATGCCAACGTGGATGGCTTCAAATATGAAGAAGACGAAATAGCCCTTGATCAGCGTCCTGAAATGGACCAATGGATTCTGTCAGAACTCCATACGCTCATTGCTCAAGTAGAGGATGGAATGGAGTCATTCGAACCTACCCGAGCCTTTCGCCCAGTACAAGAATTTACCACAGAAAAACTCTCGAACTGGTATGTAAGACTTGGCCGCCGCAGATTCTGGAAGGGTGACTACGCTCAAGATAAAATTTCCGCCTATCAAACGCTGTGGACCTGCCTTGAAACATTGAGTAGACTCATGGCTCCACTTGCCCCTTTCTATGGTGACCAATTATACTCCGATCTATACGACGGGGTGACTGTAAAAGGGAAAGGCAGCGTGCACCTCACTGATTTTCCAGTGAGTGACGCATCATTCATCAATACCGATCTAGAGGTGAAGATCAACACCGCCAGAAAGCTTACCTCACTGGTGCTTTCAATCCGAAAAAAGGAAACCTTAAAAGTGCGACAACCACTCTCTAGAATTCTAGTCCCCGTGCTAAACGCAAAGGATGGCGAAATATTAGAAAGCATAAAAGACCTCCTTCTTGCGGAGGTTAACGTAAAGGAACTTGAAATTATTTCCCCAAATTCTGGAGTCTTTGTAAAAAAGGTACGTCCTAATTTCAAAGCTCTGGGGCCAAAAGTAGGCCGTCACATGAAAGTCGTCAAAACCTTCGTGGAATCTATGGATGCTGCAGCTATAGATTTATTTGAAACAAAAGGGATGTTATCCTTTGAAGATCAGGGACAGGTCATTACCATTGATCTCGGAGACTGCGAAATCGTGACGGAAGATATTCCTGGAATGCTTGTGGCCACAAATGATGGACTTACGGTTGCACTAGACGCTGAACTGACAGAAGAACTAAGGAACGAGGGTCTCGCAAGGGAATTAGTCAATCGCCTTCAGAGCTTACGAAAGTCATCGGGCTTGGATGTTGTTGATCGTATTAACGTCATACTGTCCGCAAATGAGGCGTTTGCCTCAAGGCTAGAAAGTTTCATCCCATATGTTGCTGATGAAGTTTTAGCTCATGACATTTTCTTTGGTGAGACCACGGAAAATGAAACGGATGTCGAAGGGCAACTCATTTACATTTCAATTTCGCGAATTTGATTACATTCGCAAATGCCTAACCTCTATGGGTTAAAAAAAAACACGATGAACGAGCAGGAAAAAAGCCGCTTTAACGACAAAGAACTCAACGAGTTTAAAGTTATTATTGTTAAAAAAATAGAAAAAGCTGAGGAAGACCTTTCCCTATTACGTGAGCAATTTGCCAACGATCAAAACAACGGAACAGATGATACTTCTCCTCAGTTCAAGTCTTTTGAAGAAGGTTCTTCTGTGATGAGTAAGGAGCGTAATTCGCAGCTTGCCTCACGTCAAGAAAAATTCATTCGTGACCTAAAGAGTGCCTTGGTTAGAATTGAAAACAAAACGTACGGAATCTGCAGAGACACGGGTAAGCTCATTGATGTTGAACGCCTCAAATTAGTACCTCACGCCACCTTAAGTATGGAGGCAAAACTCAAACAGCGTTGAGGAAAGCTGTCTTTATAATACTTGGAACACTTCTATTAGATCAAGTACTAAAGCTTTGGGTAAAAAGCACCATGTATCTTGGTCAAAGCCATGAAATAACTTCTTGGTTTTTCATCCATTTTACGGAGAATCCCGGCATGGCATTTGGCCTTCAACTGGGTGGTGTCGCTGGAAAACTTGCGTTGACCATCTTTAGAATTATTGCCATCATGGGCATTATTTACTGGCTGCGTATTACTTTAAAAAAAGGCACAACTAATGTGGCGATTTGGGGCATCAGTTTAATTTTAGCTGGTGCTATTGGAAATGTTTTAGACAGTCTTTATTACGGTGTAATTTTTTCCGACTCCCTAGGTCGAGTAGCTGAATTTATGCCTGAATCCGGTGGATATGCGCCCGTATTGCAAGGGAAAGTAGTAGACATGTTCTACTTCCCGCTATACTCTGGTGAATTACCTCATTGGATTCCAGTTTGGGGTGGAGACTATTTTACTTTTTTCAGGCCCATATTTAATCTTGCTGACTTTGCCATCTCAACAGGTGTTGGGTTATTATTTCTGTTTCAACGAAGCGTTTTTAAGTAATCGCTGGAACGATTCGTGGATTTCCTTTTGAGCGTAGGCTAACTAGACATCTACCTGTTCCATACCTCACACTGTTTATTCCAAACGATCAACCCAGTAAGAATAACGCTTTCCTAAAAACACTAGACGCGTCACGAAGGATGTTTTTGGTCTTGTACATTACATTCAATCTCTATATTTTTAACCCTCTTTTAACGGCTTATCACAAGCAGTTTGTTTTCTTTTGCTACACAAAATACATCTAACATGGAAAGTGCCCCAGACATCATTGCTCTTAACGACGAAATAAAAAACGAAAGCGCCTTTATCGACCTCATTAAAAACGAGCTTCAAAAAGTCATCGTAGGTCAAAAAGGGATGGTCGAAGGACTACTTATTGGACTTTTGGCAGATGGGCACATCTTACTAGAAGGTGTACCTGGATTAGCCAAAACACTTGCGATAAACAGTTTAAGCAAAACCATAGGGGGCTCCTTTTCTAGAGTCCAATTCACTCCGGACCTTTTACCGTCAGATGTTGTAGGTACTCAGATTTATAACATGAGTGACCACAAGTTCGAGACCAAAAAAGGACCTATTTTCAGTAATTTCGTGCTCGCTGATGAAATCAATCGTGCTCCAGCGAAGGTGCAAAGTGCGTTGCTTGAGGCGATGCAGGAGCGTCAAGTAACTTTAGGTGACGAAAGCTTTCCTTTGCCCGTGCCATTTCTCGTGATGGCCACGCAAAACCCTATTGAGCAGGAAGGAACATACCCGCTTCCTGAAGCTCAAATGGATCGTTTTTTACTCAAAATTACCCTAGGTTACCCTCAGAAAGAGGAGGAACGTACCATCATGCGCAAACAGATGACAGGTGCTTTTGAGAAGCTAAATGCCGTCGTAGGTTTAGAACAAATCCTCAAGGCACGAAATGCAGTTGAGCGTATTTATATGGACGAAAAAATAGAGTCCTACATTTTAGACATCGTATTTGCTACTCGCCAGCCTGAAGATTATAACATTTCAGGTCTTCGCAATAAAATTAGCTTCGGAGCATCCCCTCGAGGTTCTATCGCGCTGGCCAAGGCAGCTAAATGTCATGCCTTTTTACGCCATCGCGGTTTTGTTACACCGGAAGATGTCCGTGCCATAGCACCTGCCGTATTGCGCCATAGAATTGGGTTAACCTATGAGGCTGAGGCGGAAGAAATTACTTCTGAGACTATTATTACTGAGATCCTTAACACCTTAATGGTTCCTTAATTTTCCCTGTGGACGCAATAGAACTTCTTAAAAAAGTAAGGCGGATTGAAATAAAAACCCGCAGATTGAGTGACCAACTTTTCTCTGGTGAGTATCACAGCTCATTCAAAGGAAGGGGCATGAGCTTTGCAGAGGTGCGTCCATACCAAAGTGGTGATGAAGTTAGAAGCATAGACTGGAATGTTACCGCGCGAAAACGCACTCCTTACATCAAGGTTTTTGAGGAGGAGCGAGAGCTTACTCTATTTCTCATTCTAGACATCAGTGCCTCTACAAACTTTGGGACAAAGCACCGTACAAAACAAGACCTTCAAATAGAAATTGCTGCCACCTTGGCGTTTAGCGCCCTAGGTAATAATGATAAAATTGGTCTTATTCTTTTCGCTGGAGAAGTTGAGAAAGTAATTCCTCCAAAAAAAGGTAAGAAACATGTGATGCGCATCATCAAGACTATTCTTGAATGGGAAACATCTACAGAAGGAACTAATATCGAGGGGGCCTTAGAACATCTTCTTAAAATTCAGAAAAGACACAGTAATGTCTTTTTAATGAGTGACTTTTTAGGAGATCAACCAGATAGAAATTTCCGAATTGCCGCTAAACGATACGATCTTTGTGCCATCAGTACGTTTGACCAAAAAGAGATGGCCTTGCCTAATGTGGGGCTAATTCCCTTAAAAGATTCGGAATCCGGTGCTGTACAATGGGTAAATAGTCGTGGTAAGGAGTTCGCTAAACATCTTTTAAAGCGCCACTTGGAAACACAAAAAGCCATTTCTGAGCTCTCTAAACGTTCTGGGTCAGGGTACCTAAAACTTGACAAAGACCAAGATTTCGTTCCTCCGCTATTGAACTATTTAAAGTCTAAAAGCAGGTAGTATGAAAAAGTTTCTAGCCCTTTTACTGCTCCTACTAAACTACTTTGTAGCCAATGCACAAATTTCTGAGGAAGATCCTAAAGTAATATGGGCACAAGCGGATACCTCACAGCAAGTTTTAGGTGCACAAGTGAGCATAACAGTAGAATATAGATCCGAGTCCTTATTAATTGAACCTACCGATTCTATTTCCGGAGCACTCCTGTTAGAGGGTTCTAATGACACTACAGAGACGCATATTGTTTCTACGCGCACGTACCTACTTTTAGATACCGGTACCGTTGTGTTCCCACCATGGAAAGTTGATTGGAATGGTCATCGATATGCTACATCTATTATCTATATCAACGTTTCTTTATCACCTTTGAATGAAGACATTCAAAGGGAAGAGAATAGGGCATTAAAGACCGTAGGATTTAACTTGTGGTGGTGGATTAGACATTATTGGCTATACCTCACCGCAGTACTGGTTTCCATTGTCGCCATTATCATCCTTCTACGTAACTATCGTAAGCGCAGTATTAAAGAACTTGTTATACCGGAAATTCCTCGTGATTTATTCGCCGAAGCCATTGCGGGATTGGCCAAATTACGGAAGGAAAAAAGTTGGGAGGTAGACGCAAAAGGATACTATGTGAAACTTGGTGATTTAGTCCGGATTTACCTAGGCGCTCAAACGGGTCTTCCGCTGGCCGAACAAACAACCAACGACAGTATGGATATGCTAAAGAACAAGTGGACAGACGCACAACTTCAAGCATACCAGTATATTCTTACTAGAGCGGATTATGTCAAGTTTGCCAAAGGAAGGGTTGATGTATCGGAACATCTAGAGGCCTTAGACCAAGCTGAATCATTGATATTAGAATTTAAACCTGCCGCTCATGATTCCTGATTGGACCTTTGATCAGCCTCTGTGGTTGCTTGGGTGGGTTCTTATTCCACTCGCGGGGATAGCTTTTGCCGTACTCAAGAAAAGTCGGTTTAACGCCTATATATATTCCAATACCTCATCATTATCTCGTAGTGTTTTAGGAAGGTTAAGAACCAACACCTCCTTACTTTCATGGCTTGCATTAGGATGTATTTGCATTGCACTAGCAAGACCCCAAACCTCCGAAATCATCCAACAACCCAGTCAAAATTTAGGTATCGACATGATGATGGCATTAGACATTAGTGCCTCAATGATGTCTAAAGATCTTAAGCCCAATAGATTAGAGGCACTTAAAGAAGTGGCTACAAATTTTGTAACGGAACGAGGGATGGACCGAATGGGCTTAGTTATTTACGCTGGGGAAGCCTACAGCCCTGTTCCACTGACTACAGATCACAGCTTGCTTAATGAGCAAATTAGAAGCTTACAATATGATTTGCTCGAAGGGGGGACTGCTATTGGAATGGGCCTGAGTTCAGCTGCGAACAGATTAGCGAATAGCGAGGCAAAAAGTAAGGTGGTCATCTTACTGACTGATGGAGAAAACAACGCCGGTATGGTCGATCCAATTCAAGCTTCTGAATTGTGCCAAAGCCTAGGTATCAAAGTCTATACGATCGGATTGGGGACCAATGGTGTTGCACCCACGCCTGTTGCAATGGGAGCTAACGGTAAGCTCATTTATAGCCCTCGGCAGGTGAGTATTGACGAAGAACTGCTAAGACGAATAGCTACAAATACTGGAGGAAAATACTTTAGAGCGACAGATAAAGAAAGTCTCATACAGATTTATGACATCATCGACGGTCTCGAGAAAAGTGAAATTGAAGGATTTCAGTTTTATAGATATACAGAACATTATGCGGTATTTGTATGGCTCGCAATGGGCCTTATTATGTTGGAATTACTGTTAAATTTTGTTCTTTTAAAAACTGCTTTTTGATGGAGTTTAAGTGGCAACATCCGGAATACCTCCTGCTTGGCCCAGCCCTCTTTATAATGGTGCTCATTGCGTCTGTTTTATTTCATCAGTGGCGTAAGAAAGCATGGAATATCTTAGGACTAGATACCAAAACAAAACAGCCGGTTAGTACGCGTTTTGGTAGCATGCGTTTCTTCACAAGGCATGTTTTACTGGCAATGGCCCTTGTTTTTTTCGGGCTCGCATTAGCGAACCTTCAAATGGGAAGTCAAAAGCAAACCATCAATCGAAAGGGGGCAGATGTAGTCTATGCGCTTGATGTCAGTAGGTCTATGCTCGCAGAAGATATAGCCCCTTCAAGACTTGAAAAGGCGAAATTATTAATCTCCAAATCTCTAGACGGCTTAGGCGGCGACAGGGTAGGAATCATTGCCTATGCGGGGAGCGCATACCCAGCTTTGCCTATTACTACAGATTATGCTGCCGCAAAAACAGCACTGCAAGCAGCTTCACCGGATGCTGTTCCATCGCAAGGAACCAACCTAGGAGCCGCGCTAGATTATGCCTTTGGGTACTTTAATCCAGCATCACCTGCTGGAAGATTCGTTGTCGTTCTAACCGACGGTGAAGACCATGAGAACCTAAGTCAATTAAGTCTACCCGATTTTCCAGTGAACATCTTACTTGTTGGTCTAGGAAGCGCTGATGGAGGACCTATTCCAATGACAAAAGGACGGAATGGAACCACCTATAAAAAGGATAAAAATGGCGAGGTGGTCATCACACGCAGAGATGATGCTTCTCTATTTAGCATTGGCGGTGAAATCAATGCTCAATACATAGATGGAAATAGCACAGAACAGGCCGTTTCAAAAATCGCTTCTTTTATTTCGGAAGGCGAAAAAGCAGACATTTCTCAAGAGATAGCATTAGACTATGACCACCAATTTACGTGGTTTCTCTTACCGGGGATATTTCTATTGTTCATTTACCTTCTCCTGCCCTCACGAGTTGGTAACCCCTTTAAAATTTCTTCCATTGCCGTCTTAATTTGCACCTCGCTTTCCTTTAATTCATATGCCCAAGGACAAGACTCGTTAATCACTACCACGGGAGAAAAGTTAGGTGGAAGTATGCATGAGTATGGCCAGGTGATGAGAAAGGGGATTGAATTGGCAGGAAAAGAAGATTTGACCGGTGCTGCTACTACCTTCGTTCAAGCTTCCGAAATGCAACCTGACGCTTTTGAACCTATGTACAATTTAGGAACTACATTAGGTGGACTTGAAATGTATGAAGAGGCTGAGGGAGCACTGAATCGGGCATTTGAAAATGCTCAAAATAAAGAACAAAAAAGCGATGCATTGCACAATTTGGGGAACCTGTGGTTTGACCAAGAGCGATATGAAGAGTCCATAAAAGCCTACAAGCAAAGTTTGATTAATAATCCCAATAAAGATGACGCGATCTATAACCTGAGCAGGGCATTAGAAAAAATGATGGAGCAAAAAGAGCAAGATCAGGAGCAAAGCGAAGATCAACAGGACAAGGAAGATCAAGAACCCGAAGACAAGAAAGACCAGGACTCCCAGGACCAGGAAGATCAAAACTCGGAAAATGATTCGGAAAATACAGATCAAGAGGACGAGTCCGATAAGGGCGGTGAGGATTCGCCAAAAGAGTCCGATGAAAACACGCCTAAGGAAGGTGGAGAATCCAAGGCGACAATGACCCCAGAAGAAATTAAAGGGCTATTGGAAGCTATTCAGCGAGCTGAAGAAAAGACAGCCGAAAAAGTAACGGCTAAAAAAGCCAAAGGAAATAAAACGAGTGGTGAAAAAGACTGGTAAATATATACTTCTCATGTGCGCTTTATTATGGTGCTCTTTGAGTTTTGGTCAAAAAGCAGCGATCAATGCCAGCAGTTCCCGCACGACCGTAGGGTTAAATGAGCCTTTCAGAGTGACCTACAGCACATCCGAAGCCAATGGGCAATTCCAAGCCCCTCAATTCAAAAACTTTCAAGTTGTCAGCGGTCCTTACACCTCGCAACAAACGCAGTTCATTAATGGGTCTAGAAGTTTTTCGAAAAAGATGACCTACGATATTGTGGCAACTAAGCAGGGCGTTTTCAACTTAGCGCCAGCCACAATGATCTTGGATGGAAGGGTCATGAAAAGTAATTCTTTGAAGATTGAGGTCATAACAGGAGCCTCTAGAGGAAATAATTCAGCAAAAAAATCTAAGGCAAGTTTTGAAGTTGAAATCCTCACTTCTAAAAAGTCAGTCTATGTTGGGGAGCCCTTAGTTCTTTTGTTTAGAGCAGTACTTTTTGACCAGGTGAGAGACTTGACTATTTTGCAACAACCCAACTTCGAAAATGTGCTACAGCAGCAATTGGACTTTAAACAAGCGTCAAAAAGAGAGTCAGTTGGCAATAGAACTGCGACCCTCTTGGACTTTGATAAACGTCTCATCATTCCAAATAAACCAGGGACATTAAAAGGACAAGCCTTGCAAATTTCAGCTAAAGTACAGGTGCCATCTGGACGTAGAGATTTCTTTGGAATGCCCCTGAATAACTTTATTTCCCAAGTGGCGACTGGCCAAATACCAAGCGTTAAAATTAAACCTCTACCCAGTCCAAAACCAAAAGGTTACAGCGGCGGAATTGGTGATTTAAATTTTATTCGTGAATTAAGCCGCAAAGAGGTAAACGGAAACGAATCTATTACCCTTAAAATAAGAATTGAAGGAACGGGTAATTTTAATACCCTGAGCGTTCCTGACCTTATTGAACCTCAAGGTTTCGATGTTTACGACCCTAAATTCAATGAAAATATTCGTTACACAGAACGCGGTGTAAGAGGTTATAAAGAATTTGAATACCTATTAGTCCCACAATTAAAAGGAACTTTCATTTTACCTGAAATGTCCTGGGTTTACTTCAATACAGGTAAAGAACGATACGAAACTGTTACAGCTGCTGCTGATACTTTAGTGGTGGCGGGTGATGCAACTGCGAGAATGACTCTGACGGATGATTCGGGCCTTACTTTGACAAAAAGAGAGGTCAATGCGATTGGTGACGACATTCGCTATTTACTCCATGGTGAACATACTTTACATCAAGCATATGACTTCAAGTTATGGGTTTGGAGCGTTTTAGGACTCGTACTTTTAGGATGGGGAGTACAAATAATCCCGAGAAGAAAGGTTAAAAACGGTAGTGCTTCAAGAAAAAAAGAACTTCAAAAACTTGTCGAGAAGGCTTTTGATTCTGACCACGAGAATAGGTTTGGAATTATGTTAAATTCTCTAGAAGAACGATTTTTAGAGCTTGGTATCTCGAAGGAGGATACCTCACTAATAGAAATCACCCAGCTTCTGGGAGATGTACATGGGCCTGCTGTTCATCAATTGATCGAGCGCTGTCAAATAGCACAATACGCACCAAATGCTTTCTCTGGGGATCGCGAATTATTGACTGAATTTAAAAGGCTATGGAACAACATATAACCGATTTAAGTACTGCGGCTAAGGAGCTTTACGATCAAGGGTTGTATCAAAAAGCACTTGATCAGTATGAAGAAATAGTCTCTGTTGGGGTTAAAGACACAGAGTTGTTTTACAACATAGGCAACTGTTATGTCCGGTTAGGAGAATACGGAGAAGCAAAACTTTACTTCGAGCGTGCGTTAGTTTTTGACCCGAGTAACACCGATGCCCTACATAATTTAGATTGGATCAACTTACGACTGGCAGACGCACTAATCGAACCTAGCCAAGAGCTTATCGAATGGTTAAGTGAATTGTTTCGTGGAACTCTCAGTGAACAAGAATGGGTGATATTAGGATCCATTGTTTTACTGTCCTCCTCCCTGTTACTTTTATGGAAAAGGCTCTCAAATAGGAATATAAATTGGCGAATACCTTTTAGCACGACACTGATAGGAATCATTCTGTTAACCGTTGGTGCTATTAGCCATCCTAAAAACACCAAGTGTATTGTTGTTGAACCTAACTCCTACGGGTACAGCGAGCCCTCAGTAGGTGGCAAACGAATTATACTCCTCAGCGAAGGCAGTGCTGGTAAAATAACGAGGACCCAGGAAGGTTGGAGCTTGATTGCAATCGGAGATGGGCGCAGTGCATGGTTTGAGTCCAGGCAATGGAAACGCGTTTATCCTGAGTATCAACTAAAGTAGCTTAACCTATTCCTCCATATGCTTAAAGCCTTGGGCTTTGAGCTCAACGACTTTTTCATCTCGAGTAATCAAATGGGCGCCTGACCCTTCCTTCACATAACCAATAATCGTTAGGTTAGGATTCGCTTTTATTTTATCATGGTCCTCCAAAGCAATGGTAAAGAGTAGTTCGTAGTCCTCTCCTCCACTCAATGCAACCGTGGTCGTATTCATATTGAACTCCTCGCACAAAGTGAATATTGAAGGATCAATAGGTATTTTATTCTCGTAAATATTGAACTGAACGCTTGAAGATTTAGCCAAATGCAAAACTTCTGAACTCAAACCATCACTGATGTCAATCATTGAAGTTGGAACCACTTCTAAGCCTTCTAAAAGTTCTATAATGTCCTTGCGTGACTCAGGCTTTAACTGGCGCTCAAGAATATATTCATGGCCGTTAAGCTCAGGCTGCATGTCTGGGTTTTCTATAAATACTTGTTTCTCACGTTCTAAGATTTGTAGACCCATGTAAGCACCTCCTAAGTCACCAGAAACCACAACAAGGTCATTGTTTTTAGCACCTGATCTTTTGGCTAATTTTAGCTTCTCTACTCTACCTACAGCAGTGATTGACAGGATCAATCCAGAGTGAGATGCCGTGGTATCGCCACCAATAAGATCAATATTGTAGCGGGCACAGGCTAAATTTATTCCTTCATAAATTTCCTCCACTGCTTCCACGGGAAATCTATTTGAAACGGCAATTCCAACAGTAATGTGCTGTGCCATTCCATTCATAGCATAAATATCGCTGAGGTTTACCATGACACTTTTGTACCCTAAATGCTTCAACGGCATATAACTCAAATCAAAGTGAATGCCTTCTACAAGCATGTCCGTTGAAATGGCGGTATAGTACTCGCCTTGGTCAATGAGGGCGGCATCATCACCGATACCTAAAGCGGTAGATGCATGCTTTAAAGTGGTGTTTTTCGTAAGGTGCTCTATGAGACCAAACTCTCCAAGACTAGAGATGGGTGTACGCTGTGGGTTTTTCGAATCAAACATAGAGCGAAGTTATCGTGTTATAGTACATGAAAGCAACTAAATACGAGTGTTATTTATTAACTTTGCGGCGCAACCTTAGAATGAATCTAAATAATTATGATAAAAGTATCTGACAAAGCGAAAGTGAAGCTTGATGCTCTCATGCGAGAAGAAGGCAAGAGCTTGGGCGCCACCTACATTAGTGTAGGAGTGGAAAGCGGCGGTTGTTCTGGCCTTTCATATAAAATGGATTTCACAACCGAGCAGCCTGAAATAGGCGAACTCTATGAAGACAACGGTGTTAAAGTTGTCGTAGAGAAAAAAAGCCTCCTTTACTTGATTGGGACTACCCTGGAATACAGTGGTGGCCTAAATGGTAGCGGATTCAATTTTAATAACCCAAACGCGACACGCACCTGCGGGTGTGGTGAAAGTTTCGCAGTATAATTTAAGTCTATGAGTGATGAGATTCTAGACGAAGTAACAGCTTCAGAATATAAATACGGTTTTGTAACTGATATCGAAAGTGATACCGTAGCGCCCGGATTGAATGAGGATGTTATTCGTATGATTAGCGCTAAAAAAAACGAACCTTCTTGGATGTTGGAATGGCGCTTAGATGCCTTCAAAATCTGGCTGGACATGAAAGAGCCTGAGTGGTCAAATGTCACTTATAAGAAACCAGATTTTCAGGCAATTTCTTACTATAGCGCTCCTAAGCAAAAGAAAACATTAGATAGTTTAGATGAAGTAGATCCTGAGTTACTCAAGACTTTTGAAAAGTTAGGTATTAGCCTAAACGAGCAGAAGCGTTTGAGTGGTGTCGCCATGGATATTGTGGTGGATTCTGTTTCTGTAGCAACAACTTTTAAGAAAACACTGGGAGAGAAAGGAATTATTTTCTGTTCCATGAGTGAGGCTATAGCTGAACACCCGGAATTGGTTAGAAAGCACATCGGTACGGTAGTTCCAAAGAGAGATAACTTTTATGCTGCCCTGAACAGTGCTGTCTTTACGGACGGATCGTTCTGTTACATTCCAAAAGGCGTAAGATGTCCTATGGAATTAAGTACTTATTTCCGTATTAATGAGTCTGGTACTGGTCAATTCGAGCGTACTCTGCTTGTAGCGGATGAAGGCTCGTTTGTCAGTTACCTTGAAGGGTGTACAGCACCATCACGCGATGAGAATCAGTTGCACGCGGCAGTGGTTGAACTGGTTGCTATGGACGGAGCTGAGATTAAGTATAGCACCGTACAGAATTGGTATCCAGGGGATGCTCAAGGCAAAGGAGGGGTATTCAATTTTGTGACCAAGCGCGGTATTTGTGAACGCAACGCTAAAATTAGCTGGACTCAAGTAGAAACCGGATCAGCAGTAACCTGGAAATATCCGTCGTGTATCCTCAAAGGAGACAATAGTATAGGCGAATTCTACAGTGTTGCTGTTACCAATAATTATCAGCAGGCAGATACCGGTACGAAGATGATTCACTTGGGGAAAAACACCAAGAGCACCATTATTTCGAAAGGAATCAGCGCAGGACACAGCCACAACAGCTATCGTGGTCTTGTGCGTATAGGTGCCCGTGCTGAAAACGCTCGAAACTTTAGCCAATGTGATTCTCTGTTAATGGGAGATCAATGTGGCGCACACACCTTCCCTTATATCGAAGCGCAGCATCCTACTGCTCAAATAGAGCATGAGGCGACTACTTCGAAAATTGGAGAAGACCAACTTTTCTACTGCAACCAGCGTGGAATCCAAACAGAACAGGCCATCGCATTGATCGTCAACGGATATTGTAAAGATGTACTCAACCAGCTTCCTATGGAATTTGCCGTAGAAGCACAAAAACTATTGGAGATCTCGTTAGAGGGTTCCGTAGGATAAGTCATGATTAAAATCAACAACCTACACGCCAGAGTTGAGGAAAAGGAAATCCTTAAAGGCATAAATTTAGAGATCAAACCAGGTGAAGTTCACGCTATCATGGGACCTAACGGATCTGGGAAATCAACATTGAGTAATGTCATTGCTGGTCGAGAAGACTATGAAGTAACTGGCGGCACTATCGATTTTGAAGACGAAGATCTGTTAGATCTAGATCCTGAAGAACGTGCACACAAAGGTATTTTCCTGAGTTTCCAATACCCTATTGAAATTCCCGGAGTGACGGTGAGCAATTTCATAAAGACAGCCATCAATGAAACTCGCAAGGGACGTGGTGAAGAACCTATGGATGCTAGAGAAATGTTGTCTAAAATGCGAGAGAAATCAGCGCTTTTAGAGATGGATAAGAGTTATCTCAGTAGAAGTCTGAACGAAGGGTTCTCTGGAGGTGAAAAAAAGCGGAATGAGATTTTTCAAATGGCCATGTTAGAGCCAAAACTAGCCATCCTAGATGAGACTGATTCTGGTTTAGATATTGACGCACTTCGTATTGTTGCAAACGGTGTAAACAAGCTCAGAAGCGCTGATAACGCTGTACTTGTCATCACTCACTACCAGAGATTACTGGACTACATTGAGCCTGACTTCGTACATGTGCTGTATAATGGTAAAATCGTGAAGAGCGGTGACAAAAACCTAGCGATAGAGCTCGAAGCTAAAGGATACGACTGGATCAAGGAGGAAAACGCATGACAAATTTAGCACAAGACTTACTCTCTTCTTTTGTTGTAGTAGAACCTCAACTAAACGGTGGTCGAAACCTTCATGTGGCCGGCATGCGAAAAGAGGCGTTAGACCGCTTTGAGCTCACAGGGTTTCCAAGTACAAAAGATGAAGAGTGGAAGTACACGAATTTAAAGCCGGTACTAAAGCACGACTACAAAATATTATTGAAAAGCGAGGATGCCGTTGCGTTTTCAGACATCAAGCAGTTTCTTCTCAGTGATCTGGATACTTATAAACTAGTATTCATCAACGGGAAATACAGCTCTTGGCTCAGTGAAACAACGCATAGTGAATTTGACATTTGCACCTTCGCTTCAGCGTTGAATAAGTATCCTGATACGATCGCTGAATATCTGGGTAAAGCTGCTCCAAAGGGAGAGACTTTTGTTGATCTCAATACTGCATTCGCGGATGATGGGGCGTTTATTAGAGTGAAAAATAATCAAACTGTTGACAAGCCTATTGAAGTTCTCTATTTGACCACAGAGGAAAATGGACCTTCTTTTTCTCAAGTACGTAACTTGATTATAGTGGAGCAGAATGCGGAAGTACAAATTGTCGAGCGCCATCAAAATTTAGGTAGCACTGTTAATTTTACCAATTTTGTAAGCGAAGTATTTGCTGCACAAGACTCAAGAGTGAGCTATTATAAGGTTCAAAATGACGTCACCCACGCTTCCTTAGTAGACAATACACATGTGATGCAAGAGCGTCAAAGTAATGTGCACGTGGGTACGTATAGCTTCGGAGGTAAATTGATTAGAAATAACCTGCATTTCTACTCGGCAGGTGAGCATTGCGAAAGTCACATGGATGGCGTTACCATCATTGGAGATGGCCAGACAGTCGATCACCACACTTTGGTTGACCATCAAGAACCACATTGTTACAGTCGAGAGCTGTACAAGGGGATTTACCTCGGTAAAAGTCACGGGATTTTCAACGGTAAAGTTATTGTACGTCAAAAAGCACAAAAGACAAATGCTTTCCAGCAAAATGATAACATTCTTTTGAGCGACAAAGCGTATATTGATGCAAAACCCCAGCTAGAAATTTTTGCAGACGATGTTCGTTGTTCTCATGGATGTACGATAGGTCAGTTAGATAAGAACGCACTATTCTATCTCCGTTCCAGAGGTATTCCGAAAAGCGAAGCACAAGGCCTAATGACCTATGCATTTGCTTCCGATGCCCTTGAATATGTCAAGATCCCACAATTAGCAACACGCTTAAACCGTGTTATTGCTGAAAAACTCGGTATTAATCTAGAATTCGCACTCTAATATGGCCTATAACGTCCACGACATAAGAGCACAGTTCCCCATTCTGAATCAAACGATTCACGGGCATCCTCTAGTTTACCTGGACAATGCTGCCACATCACAGAAGCCTCTTGCAGTAATCAATGCGATATCTGATTACTACCTGAACTACAATGCCAACGTTCATCGCGGAGTGCACACATTGAGCCAACGCGCAACGGATGGAATGGAGTCTGTTAGAGAGCAAGTGCGAGCACACATTAATGCAAAGGAAGCTGCAGAAATTATATTTACCCGAGGGATTACGGACAGCATCAATACCATAGCGTTTGGTCTATCAAGTATCGTTAAGAAGGGGCAGAATGTAGTTATTACGGAAATGGAGCACCATAGCAATATCGTTCCTTGGCAAATGCTTTGTGAACGTACCGGCGCTGAATTGCGATACTTTCCTGTAAACGCTCAAGGCGAACTTGTCATTAATGATGTAGATACTATTATTGATGAGGATACCGCCGTGGTCTCCTTTAATCATATTTCAAACGCGTTAGGTACCATTAACCCGGTCCAACTGCTGCTCAAAAAAGCGCAATCTGTTGGGGCGTGGACACTCGTAGATGGTGCACAAAGTGGACCACATGCCATGGTGGATGTTCAGGATTGGGGCGTAGATTTTTTCACCCTTTCTTCACATAAAATGTATGGACCTACGGGTCTAGGTATTCTCTACGGCAAACGAGAACGGTTAGAAGCTTTACCGCCCTATCAAGGTGGAGGTGAAATGATCGAGACGGTAACCATGGAAAAAAGTTCATACGCCGGTATTCCTCATAAGTTTGAAGCAGGTACGCCTCATATTGAGGGAATCATTGGTTTCGGAGCAGCATTAACTTTTGTTAATGAACTTGGCATTGAAAACATTGCGGCGCATGAGGCTGAACTACTCGCGTATGCTGTAGAACAATGCAGCCCTATTGAAGGGTTTAGAATCATAGGGGACTCAATGCATAAAGCGAGTGTCTTAAGTTTTGTTGTGGATGGCACACACCCATATGATTTGGGGGTGTTGTTAGATCAGCAAGGCGTGGCAATCCGCACTGGACAGCACTGCACTCAACCCATTATGGATGCCTTTTGCGTAACTGGTACTGCACGTGCAAGTTTCGCACTGTACAATACGAAAGAAGAGGTAGACCTATTTAAAGCGGCTCTTGAAAAAGCGGTTAACATGTTGAAATAAGCCATGAGTAGTATCCAAGAAAAGCAGCAAGTTCTGATCGATGATTTCGACTTCATAGAGGAGTGGATGGATAAGTACAACCACATTATTGAGATGGGGAAATCTATGACGACGCTTTCCGAAGAAGAAAAAGAAGAGGATTTACTGGTTAAGGGATGTCAAAGCAAGGTCTGGCTAAAAGCTGAAAAGAAAGGTGACAATGTTGTCTTTAAAGCGGACGCAGATGCGATCATTGCCAAAGGTATCGTAGCCATGTTGATCGATGTATTTAGCGACCAGCCAGCAAAAGAAGTCGCTCATGCAGACCTGAGTTTTTTAGAGAAAATGGGATTAAAGGACCATTTAAGTCCGACCAGGGCAAACGGACTAATGAGCATGATTACTCAAATGAAATATTACGCACTGGTATTTGCCGGTTAACAGAAAACGAGATGAGCGAGGAACTTACACATAGTGAAATGCAGAAAATTGGAGAAGAAGTGGTCGCTGTATTGTGTACTATTTTTGATCCCGAAATTCCTGTGGATATCTATCAACTAGGTTTGATTTATGATGTCAAAGTGAGCACAGAGAGAGATGTCCATATTCTGATGACCTTGACTTCACCCAACTGCCCTGTTGCAGAGAGTATGCCGCAGGAAGTCAAAGAAAAGGCTAGGGCCATAGACAGCGTTCGTGATGCTGAGGTTGAGATTACATTTGAACCAACTTGGGACAAGAGTATGATGAGCGAAGAAGCCATGCTTGAGCTTGGAATGCTGTAAATCAACAGTCTAATGGTTGAAAATTGTCATAAATAAAGAACCTTTAACCACTAATGTCGTTAAGGTTGTCATTATTGAGCCGCTCACTTATTGAAAATTGATGCTATCCCCTACCAAATTGTTAAACTTTAACATCCGCTAGATGAAAATCGGTATAGATGCTCTTTCCTATTACGTTCCTCACCATTATTTGCCTATTGAAACCCTGGCTAACGCTAGAAAAATAGAATATGCCAAGTTGAATAAAGGCCTAGGCTTGACCTCTATGTCTTTTCCTGATATAGATGAAGATGCTGCCTCTATGGGAGCCAATGCTTGTCTTGAGTTGTTCACGAACGAAAAATTAGACCCTTCAAAAGTGGGAAGGTTATATCTAGGAACAGAAAGTGCACTTGACAGTGCGAAGCCCACAGCTACCTATATTCTAGATCTTTTGGAGCATACTTTAGAAGAGCAGCACGGACCAAGATCATTGCGAAACACTGATGTTGTTGACATGACCTTTGCTTGTATAGGTGCTATAGATGCATTAGAGAATGCCTGTCTTTACGTAAAACAACATCCGGAAATGAAGGCCATTGTAGTGGCATCGGATTTAGCGAAATATGAACTGAATTCTTCCGGTGAATACACCCAAGGAGCGGGGGCTGTAGCTCTGCTTGTTTGTGCTGACCCGGAGATCATAAGTATCAGCGAAGAGATCGGTGTTGCTACGAAAGGCGAACGTGATTTCTTTAAACCAAGAAGAACCCACACAAAGGCAGCTGTTTTAGTAGAGGCCGCACAGTTATTGGGGTTGTCGTTGTCCACAGAGGACGCAGAAGAACGCTTATCCAAGGCGAATGGTTTCTGGGGCGGCAACACAATGCTCAGGACGTATCATGAAGAACCTGTTTTCGATGGTCAATACAGTAACAGCGCCTACGTAGGGCGTGTTAAAGAAGCTCTAGCGCACTTTGGCACGAAAATCAATGTGAACCCTGCTCTAGAGTGGGATCGCGTCGTCATGCACCTTCCCTACGCTTTTCACGGTAGACGAATGCTGGTCAATTTCTACCTAGATTGGATGAAAGAGAACGGAAGATGGGCGGAGATAGTTGCTGCTATGGATGGCGAAAAGCCGGAAGATAAAGAAGAAGCGAAGACATGGGTAAGGGCCTTTAGCAAGAGTTCGTATTACAAAAATTATGTATCAAAGGCACTAGAGCCTGCAGAACGAGCGTCAAGCTTGATCGGGAATATGTATACCGCATCCATTTTCATGGGCTTGATTAGTACGCTTTGCGACGCCGCCCAGCGTGAGGAGTCCTTGACGGGGAAAGTCATAGGTTTCATGGGATATGGATCAGGTAGCAAGGCAAAGGTATTCCAAGGCACTGTGCAATCCGGGTGGAATAAAGTTGCTAAGCTTAGGTTATTTGAACGTCTTGAAGATCGCGTAGCCGTAGATTTCACGACCTATGAAAATTGGCACAACGAAAAACTTCAGACACCAATAGTTCCAAATAAATCAGCATTTATCTTTGAAGGGCTTAGAACACAAGAGAATCAAGAGTACTTTAGAGATTACACTAGACAATAGAACCATGGCCGAAGGAGAGATTTTAAATAAAGTAGCTAATAGCCCCCTCATCACATTTAATCTAGAGGATTTTATGCCCGCTGGAGTCTGTGATTTGGACATCTCTCAGTTTCTTGAAGGTGGCTATGTGTTGCGAGAAAAAAACTTTCGTGACACTCTTAAAATCTTTGACTACAGCCCTTTTCAAGGAAAATTTGTTCGCGTTTTCTGTAGTACAGACGCTATCCTACCCGCTTGGGCAGCACTATTAGTTGCCTCAAAACTTTGTGATCACCAAGCGCGGAGCTACTGGGCGAGTAGTGAAGAATCCTTTTATAGTCAATATTATAGAGAGCATTTGTCTCAATTAAATTGGGATGATTTCACAGGTAAGCCAGTGATCATAAAAGGATGTGGCGATCCTAGAGTTCCTCAAGACGCCTACGTGTTTGCAACCAGTAAAATGAAGCAGGTCGCTAAAAAAATCAGTTATGGTGAAGCATGTTCAGCGGTCCCTCTGAAATAAACTTAAAGTGTAATACTCAAGCCTATGTTTTGGCTTGTTGCGTTTGACCAGTCAGGTAGCATAGGGCCGGAGGTAACTATAGGGCTTAACCCATAGAAATAAAAGAGGTTGAATTGTCCTCTACCAACCTTCGCGTATAAGCCGTATCGCAACGTATTAAATCCATCTACATTATAAAACTTCACACGATAGGAGTCTGAATTCTGATAAGAATAGGCATCTACTTTATATCCTAAAACACCACCCACATAAACCCGGTTATACCTGCCGTTTTTGTTGGTTTTACCACGATAACGAAGCTCTATTAAACCGTCTATATATTCTGTTGCAAACCTGTTGCTTTTATAAGGTTGTCCGGTAAGGTCTCTAACGGATTGTGTACCATTTTCGTCCACATGAATATGTAGGTTTCCATGATAAAAGTGACCGCTATAACCTAATCCATAAGCAACTCCAAAGTGGGACAAACCTATGTGATTCTCTCTGATCAATTGGAATTCCTGAGAATTTGCGATTAGCCCTGGTGCATAACCGTCGGGGACTCCTGCTATCATGAGGAAGGACGTATTAAAACTAAACCCCTCTCCTGGCTCCGGAATATGTACATCCTGCGCATAGCTACAATTGGGGTTGAGAAAAGACGCTGAAAAGATCAGCGCAAAATAGACTTGTTTCATCCCTACAAATTAAGCAATGCCTTTACTCCCCCGAGGTTTAAGGTTGGATATTATTAAACGCTTTTCACGAGGACTTTTCGTTCAGACACCTGTGGCGTTTACAAACGTTACTTACCTAAAATCCATGCAAACATGAGTGGCGCGACAATAGTAGCATCACTTTCTACAATAAACTTAGGAGTATCTGCATCTAGTTTGCCCCAAGTGATTTTTTCGTTCGGCACTGCGCCGGAATAAGAGCCGTACGACGTAGTACTATCAGATATTTGACAAAAATATCCCCAGAAAGGAGTTTCCTCTAGTTCTAGGTCTTGGTATAACATGGGGACTACACAGATTGGGAAATCACCAGCGATACCTCCACCAATTTGGAAGAAACCTATAGAGGCTTCTTTTGAAGTATCTGTGTACCAATCAGCCAGCCACATCATGTATTCAATTCCCGACTTTACAATACTTGGCTGAAGCTCGCCCTTAATACAGTATGAAGCAAATATGTTCCCCATAGTACTGTCTTCCCAACCTGGAACTACTATAGGAAGGTTACACTCTGCAGCAGCGATCATCCATGAATCCTTAGGATCAATTTCATAATACTGTTCTAGAACTCCCGAAAGAATCATTTTGTACATGTACTCATGTGGAAAGAAACGCTCGCCCTTAGCTTGGGCATTCTTCCATATATCTTCTACATGGCATTGAAGTCTTCGAAAAGCCTCTTCCTCCGGGATACAGGTATCTGTTACACGATTCAAACCACGATCAAGTAAGCCTCTTTCTTGCTCAGGAGTCAGGTCACGATAATCGGGTACACGTTCGTAATGACTATGCGCAACAAGGTTCATTAAATCCTCTTCGAGATTAGCCCCGGTACAGGATATAATATCCACTTTACCCTGTCTAATCATTTCCGCTAACGAGATGCCCAGTTCTGCAGTAGACATCGCTCCAGCTAAAGTGATCATCATTTTTCCACCTGAAGTTAAATGTGTCTCATAACCCTTCGCGGCATCTATCATTGCCGCAGAATTAAAATGGCGATAATGGCGAGCCATGAACTTTGAGATGGGCCCTTTGGTCGTTTTATTCATATCCTAAAATACTTAGCATGTCTTTAGATGATTGCTCCGGTGCAAATAGTTGGGTTGATATATTTCCTTCATCGTCCATATTCAATACCACATGTTTGGGAGATGGAATAAGGCAATGTTTGATTCCGCCATAGCCTGCCAATGATTCTTGGTAAGCACCGGTATTAAAAAACCCGATGTACAACGGCTCCTCATCCGTCTTTTTTATCTGGGGTAAGAAGATGGCATTCACGTGTTGTTCCGAATTATAGTAATCATCTGAATCGCACGTCAATCCACCTAACAAAACCCTTTCGTAAGGCTTGTCCCATTTGTTCACCGGAAGCATAATAAATCTCTTATTAATAGCCCAACTATCTGGTAGTGTAGTCATGAAGGAACTGTCTATCATGTACCAAAGTTCTCGGTCATTCTGCATTTTCTGTCCTAAAACGCTGTAAAAATTAGCACCACTTTCACCTACAGTGAATGATCCAAACTCGCTAAAAATATGAGGTTCAGGAACACCAGCGTCTCCGCACATGATCTTGATTTGGTTGATGATTTCTTCGGCAAGGTATTCGTAGTCAAAGTCCATACCCAGGCTGGTTTTCACAGGAAAACCCCCGCCAATATTTAAGCTGTCTAGTGTAGGGCATAAGCGCTTTAGGTCTATGTATAGGTTTACACATTTTCTAAGCTCGTTCCAATAGTATGCGGTATCCTTAATCCCCGTATTGATAAAGAAGTGAAGCATCTTGAGCTCCGCTTTATCATTATCCGCAATTTTCGTTTTATAGAATTCCAAGATATCGCGATAACCTATACCCAGTCTTGAAGTGTAGAATTCAAACTTAGGCTCTTCCTCAGAGGCGATTCTTATACCAACTTTTGCCTTTTTTTCTATTCTTGAAGTTAATTGATCAAGCTCTTCCACATGATCAATTATATTAATCACATTATCATGCCCATGATTAACTAACGCAGCAATATTATCAAGATATCCCTCCGTTTTATATCCATTGCAAACCACATGACGGTCTTTTGGGATCATTCCCTTTGCAGCCATCTTTTGGACAATATCAATATCAAATGCACTCGAGGTTTCTAAATGAACGTCATTGGACAAAACCCGCTCCATGATAAAACTGAAATGATTACTTTTTGTGCAGTAGCAATAATGATATTCTGCATTATAGTCCACCTTCGCCATAGCCACATGAAACATGCGTCGTGCGCGTTGAATATTCTCATCAATGCTAGGAAGGTAGGTAAGCCTTAAGGGTGTGCCGTATTGCTTTAAAATGGGCTTAAGATCAAGGCCATTCCACTCAAGAGTATGGTCTTCTGTCATCTTAAACTCTTGGCTAGGCCAGTCAAAGGTCTGCTCAACGAGATCTGAATATTTGTTTTTCATCGCTAAAAAAAGTGTGCAAATGTAACTTAATTGTTGGTTTTAGCAACAGCCGTTTACAGTAATGAAAATACAACTTCTTCGAAGGTTTGCTTTAATTATTTCATCTATAGCAGTAGGAAATTCAAGCACTTATAAAAAGAACTGATTTAACTAGCGTACAGAGAGTTGAAGGTCTTTAAATCCATCTAGGGTCATGGTTAATTCATCCCCTGAAGAAACAGGAACCATAGGTCCTAATGCACCGCTAAGTAAGATCTCTCCTTTGAGTAATGGGCTCCCTTGATTTTTCATGATTTGAGCCAACCAAAGGGCCGCGTTTAATGGGTCACCCATACATGCAGCTCCTGAGCCCTCACTAACGAGTTCATCGTTCTTGTAAAGCTTCATTTCAATTGAGGATGTCTTTACATTTTCAAGTGCAATACGTTCTGGACCTAGAATAAAATGTGAGCCAGAAGCATTGTCCGCGATGGTATCAGAAATTCCTATTTTCCAATTTTCAACTCGTGAGTCTACAACCTCGATAGCGATGACCACGGCCCCAATGGCATTCTTTATATTTTCTAAAGTGAGATCTTCTTTATCGAGGTCTTCCTTTAAAATAAAAGCCAATTCCCCTTCTGCCTTTGGCATGATTAAATTAGAGACCTCCAATACCCCTCCAGTAGAAAGGTCCATCGTGTGGAAAAGCATTCCATAATCTGGCTGGTCAACGCCCAGCTGTTTCTGAACAGCAGGAGAAGTCAAGCCGATTTTCTTACCTATGATTCGTTCGCCTGCCTCTAACCTATGACGCACAAGATGCTCCTGTACCTGATAGGCTAGGCGGATATCATTGTTTATCTCCTCTCGAAGTGGTGGAATTGGGATGCCTGATTCAAGGGCATTGAACAAATCTTGGGCAAGTCTTTCTACAACGGACATTTCTGAAATTTTAGCTCTTCGAAAGTAATGTATATTTGTGTGGAACCTATACTACCCAAACAGCAGAATTCTATGCCATTTTATCAAAAGAAAGGGCTCTTCCCGCACAAACGTCACACTCAATTCCGCAAGGAGAGCGGCGAACTGTACCACGAAGAACTTTTTGGGACTATTGGCTTTGACGGTATGTCCTCTCTCCTATATCACTGTCACCCACCTACCATGGTGAAAGAAGTGAACGGAAGCGTGGATGTTTCACCTAAGATTGCGGTGGAAAAAAACATGAAAGCCTACCGATTAAAAGGGTTTGATGTCCCCCCAACAGATGATTATTTAGAAAGTAGAGTACCCGTATTGACGAACAGTGATTGTACCATCACCTTAGCGGCACCCAGAAAAAGTACTACGACTTACTTTTATAAGAATGCACAGAATGACGAGTTGGTCTTTGTCCATGAGGGATCAGGAAAGCTACTCACGCAGTTTGGGTCGCTCAGCTTTAGTCCGGGCGATTACGTATTGATCCCGCGTGGTATGATTCAACAGTTTCACTTTGATACCGAAGACAATCGGTTGTTTATTGTGGAAAGTGCACACCCTATATACTCGCCCAAACGATACCGGAATTGGTTCGGTCAACTACTAGAACACAGTCCTTATTGCGAACGCGACCTTAGAGCTCCGGAGCACATGGCTCCCATAGACCAATTAGGAGATTTTGAGATCAAAGTTAAGAAAGAAGGCATGTTGCACAGCTACACCTATGGAGCACATCCTTTTGGTGTGGTAGGCTGGGACGGATTTAATTATCCTTACGCCTTCAGCATCCATGATTTTGAACCCATTACAGGACGTGTTCACCAGCCTCCTCCGGTACACCAAACTTTTGAGACCTCGGCATTTGTGGTTTGTTCTTTTGTGCCACGGCTCTATGACTACCACCCACTAAGTATACCTTCTCCATATAACCACAGCAATATAGATTCGGATGAAGTATTGTATTATGTGGAAGGTGATTTCATGTCTAGAAACAACATAGGTCGAGGACAAATCACACTGCATCCTTCAGGTATTCCACATGGACCACACCCGGGAACCTATGAGGGAAGTATCGGAAAGAAAGAAACATTAGAATTGGCCGTAATGGTAGACACCTTTAAACCACTCAAGGTGACCGAGCAAGCCCTGGCATTAGACGCCGGGGATTATCATAAAAGCTGGATACATCATACATAACTAGAGTAGTAAGAGTGGGCATGAACATGCAACCTCTATGACTTAGAACCTATCACCATGAAAAAAACCAATGAAACCGCGATGTTATCGCACGGTTATCACGCGAGTGAATACCAGGGAAGCATGAAGCAGCCTATCTTCCAAACCTCTACTTACGAATTTGAAAATGCACAACAAGGGCGTAATTTTTTCGCTTGGGCAACAGGTGCAGAAGAAATGCCAGAGGGAGAACAACTAGGTGGGATATACACTCGCTTAGGCACACCAAACACCCAACTTTTAGAGGCAAGACTTGCCGTGCTAGATGGTACTGAGCAAGCCGTTGTTTTTGGCTCCGGAATGGCAGCCATCACCTCTACTCTTTTTGAGCTTTGCGCACCGGGAGAGGTCCTTCTTTATACCACGCCTGTCTACGGGGGAACGGACATGTTCATCCACCACTACCTTCAACAGTATAAGGTAAACACCCATCTAGTACTCCGCGGTCAAACCGCCGACGAAGTAATGGCAGAGGTTGGCGCAAAATATCCTGGAGCTAAAGTGTGCGCTATGTATACCGAAACTCCATCTAATCCAACGATGGACCTTTTCTCTATCAAAGAAGCAAGGTCCATCGCAGATGCGTTTAGCACGGTCGAGTTTTCTGTTCCTCTGATCGTAGACAATACCTACATGGGGCCACTTTTCTGTAAAGCACACGAGCTTGGTGCTGATATTGTCGTCTATTCTGCAACAAAATATCTTGCAGGTCATAGTGATGTGATCGCTGGAGCAGCAACAGGATCAGCAGAATGGATGGGACGTGTTAGAATGGCAAGAACCTTTATGGGAGGCATTCTTGGACCCATGGACAGCTGGCTCATTCTACGCAGTTTAGAAACCCTACACCTTAGGCTTAGGGCTCAGGCAGAAAACGCGGGAAAAGTAGCGACGTCACTGCGTAGTCATCCAGCCGTTTCTAGTGTTCGATACTTAGGTAATATTGAAGAATGGGCCCCTGAGCAAGCCGCTATTTTCAAACAAGAATATAGCAGCAATGGATCCATGATTGCCCTCTATATCAAAGGAGGTCAAGAAGAGTCGTTCAAGGTGCTAGATCACCTACAAGTTATAAAACTTGGGGTCTCCTTAGGTTCTACGGAATCCTTAGCAGAACATCCAGCGACCATGACCCATAGTAAAGTCGCGGAAGAGCACAAAGAAGCTTTGGGCATTACACCGTCGTTGATCCGCCTCAGTATAGGTGTTGAAAGTGCCGAAGATTTGATTACTGATCTTTCTCAAGCATTAGACCTTATCCTTCCTTAACTTTAACCGCTCAAAGCGAATATTACATGGACCATACTTTACCCAAACAGTTTGAAAACGCGCAGGATTTTCTACAACTTTTAGGAACCGATTACATAGAAATGTATGTAGGTAACGCCAAGCAAAGCGCATATTATTTCAAAACTGCCTTCGGTTTTCAAGAAGTTGCCTATGCCGGACTAGAAACTGGTGTTTCAGACCGTACTTCTTACGTATTGCAACAAGACAAAATCAGGCTGGTGATCACCTCATCGATGGAGAAAGACAGCGACATTAATCGCCACTTTCTCGAACATGGCGACGGAGTGAAAATTGTAGCCCTTTGGGTAGATGACGCGGAAAGTGCCTATGAGGAAACGACCAAACGCGGCGCAAAGTCTTACCAGAAGCCCACCACCCACTCGGATGACAACGGAAGCGTTGTTACTGCCGGCATCTATACATACGGGGAAACGGTGCACTTATTCGTAGAGCGAAAAAATTATACAGGAGCATTCCTTCCTGGCTATGTTCCACGTACACCCACTTACGCTCCTGAGCCTGTGGGGCTTAAATACATCGACCATATTGTCGGAAATGTCGATTGGGGACAAATGAATGTTTGGGTCAAATTTTACGCAGAGGTGATGGGCTTTACGCAGATCATTTCTTTTGACGACGACGACATCTCCACGGAATATACCGCCCTAATGTCGAAGGTAATGTCGAACGGAAACGGTAGAATCAAGTTTCCAATCAACGAACCTGCTGAAGGAAAGAAGCGCAGTCAAATCGAAGAGTACATTAAATTTTACAATGGCTCAGGTGTTCAGCACCTTGCCCTTGCCACGGACAATATCATTCGTACCATTCACGAACTCCGTGAAAGAGGTGTAGAATTCCTGAATGTGCCTGATAGTTACTATACAGATCTTAAGGATCGGGTGGGTGCTATAGATGAGGATATGGAAGTGCTTAAACGCTACAAAATCTTGGTAGATCGCGATGACGAAGGGTACCTACTTCAACTTTTTACCAAGCCCCTGATGGATCGTCCTACAGTATTCATTGAAATCATACAACGCAAAGGTGCGACGAGCTTTGGAAAAGGGAACTTTAAAGCCCTTTTTGAGGCTATAGAACGCGAACAAGAGCAAAGAGGTACGCTTTAGGTAGACCACTTCGCTGATTAGAATATTTTTAAAGGTAGACCCACGTTAGAAATAGCGTGGGTTTTCTTCATACTAAGCTCTGAAATTCAACGTACCTATTGTATTTTAGACCTAACAAGAACCAAAATCACAACCCTGATGGCGCAACTATTAGCCAATGATCCCAAGCGTTCCTCTTGGATTCCAGTTTCAAATCAAAGCGATTTCCCCATACAGAATCTTCCTTTTGGCGTATTCATCGGTGAAGATGACATCATCACTACAGGAACGCGTATTGGAGATACGGTGATTGACCTCAGTGTTTTACAGCAACTGGGTTACTTCAAAGGAATCGATCTGCCGGATGATGTGTTTTTACAAGACACCCTAAACGACTTTATTGCATTAGGGCGTCCCACGTGGAGAGCTGTTCGCAATAGGTTGGCAGAGCTCTTTGACGAAAATAACGAAACCCTAAAAAGCAATTCCAAGCATCAAAATAAGGCGCTGTTCTTAATAGAACAGGTGCAAATGTTGATGCCCGTGTTCGTTTCCGATTATACTGACTTTTATAGCTCCATAGAGCACGCGACTAACGTTGGGAAAATGTTTCGCGACCCTGATAACGCGTTGCTTCCGAACTGGAAACATATTCCCGTGGGATACCACGGACGTAGCTCATCGATCGTTATTAGTGGCGTAGATCTGCACCGTCCAAAAGGACAACGCATGGCACCAGGAGCAGATGCACCAACTTTTGGACCCTCTGTTCGAATGGACTTTGAATTAGAAATGGCATTCATTACAGGAGAGGGAAAAGCACTTGGACATCGCATTAAAGCAGAAGAAGCGGATGAATACATCTTTGGGATGGTTGTCTTTAATGACTGGAGTGCGCGCGATATTCAAAAGTGGGAATACGTACCGCTTGGACCTTTCTTGGGTAAGAACTTTGGCTCAAGTATGAGTCCTTGGATCGTGACCATGGATGCTCTAGAACCTTACAAGGTCGCTGGACCTATTCAGGATGTAAAAGTGCTGCCGTATCTAGAAACTACTGGGGAAAACAACTACGATATTAAATTGGAAGTGGAATTGACTCCAGAGGGGAAATCTGGTACTGTCATTTCTCGATCAAACTATAAATATATGTATTGGAACCAGAGACAACAATTGGCACATCATACGGTCAATGGTTGTAACATCAATGCTGGAGACATGATGGCCTCAGGTACTATATCAGGTCATACTAAAGATAGCTATGGGTCTATGCTAGAGTTAAGTTGGTCTGGAAAAGAGCCTATCACACTTGATACCGGTGATACACGCACCTTTATCGAGGATAATGATAGGGTAACGATGCGCGGTTGGTGTGACAACGGTACGATACGAATCGGTTTTGGTGAAGTAAGCACAAAAATTCTTCCTGCCATACAGGATTAAAAATTAGATAGAATTGACACGACTCGTTAAGCAGACACGTGGCTTTTTCATACCTTGATAAGCAACCTAATTAGATCATTTTTTATGTCACAGAAACACAACTATATCTCTAAAGTAGTCACTGATGCTGATGCTGCAGTTGAAGGTTTAGAGAATGATATGACCGTGATGTTTGGCGGGTTTGGATTGTGCGGAATCCCGGAGAACGCGATCCTGGCCATCAGAGATAGAGGCACCACCGGTATTACCTGTATTTCCAATAATGCTGGAGTAGATGGGTTTGGCTTGGGCACTCTTTTGAACACGCGACAAATCAAAAAAATGATTGCTTCTTACGTAGGTGAGAATGATGAATTTGAGCGTCAAATGCTTTCGGGAGAATTAGAAGTCGATCTTGTACCTCAGGGAACTTTAGCTGAACGATGCAGAGCTGCAGGAGCTGGTATACCAGCTTTCTACACACCAGCAGGGTATGGAACAGAGGTCGCTGAGGGCAAAGAAGTACGCGTGTTTAATGGTAAGCCTCATATTTTGGAGCATGCCTTTGACGCACCTTTTGCTTTTATAAAAGCCTGGAAAGGTGATAAGGCTGGTAACCTCATATTCAAGGGTACCGCCAGAAATTTCAACCCCATGATGGCTATGGCCGGGAAAATAACAGTGGTTGAAGTAGAGGAATTGGTCGAGGTTGGCGAGCTGGATCCAAATAGCATTCATTTGCCAGGAATTTTCGTGCAACGCATCTTCCAAGGGGTCCGTTACGAAAAACGTATTGAACAACGCACCGTGCGTGCAAAAGCAGAATAATTATGGGATTGAGTAAAGATCAAATCGCACAACGCATCGCACAGGAGTTACAAGACAGGTGGTATGTAAATTTAGGTATTGGCATTCCCACGCTTGTTGCAAACCATATTCCAGATGGTATTAATGTGGAATTCCAAAGTGAAAACGGCATTTTAGGTATGGGTCCATTCCCTTTAGAAGGTGAAGAAGATGCTGACCTGATTAATGCTGGGAAGCAAACTATTACGGCTTTACCGGGTGCAAGCTTTTTCTCAAGCGCCACAAGCTTTGCTATGATACGTGGTCAACACGTACAACTAACCGTGCTTGGCGCCATGGAGGTGAGTGATAGTGGAGACATTGCAAACTGGAAAATACCAGGTAAAATGGTCAAAGGGATGGGCGGAGCTATGGATTTAGTTGCCTCTGCTGACAACATCATTGTAGCGATGCAACACACCAATAGAAAAGGAGAAAGCAAACTGTTATCTGCTTGCTCATTACCCCTAACCGGGGTTGGATGTGTAAAGAAAATTGTTACCGATCTAGCTGTCCTAGAAGTCGATGCAAATCGTGGTTTTATCCTTCTTGAACGCGCACCCGGAGTGAGTGTAGAAGAAATTATAGAAAAGACCGCTGGTCGATTAATTGTTGAAGGCGACGTGCCTGAAATGACGTTTTAAGAATTAGTCATTTGCCCCAACAGATACGGCTCAATCACTCGTGATCGAACCCATAAGTTGGAACAGTGCTATTTGTGCATTCACAGCTTGAAACTGTGCACTCGACTTGCCGTTCTCCGCTGCAAGCCACGCCAATTGCGCTTCGCGCAACTCTAAGCTGCTGGCTTTACCTAATTCGAAGAGTTCATCCATCTTTTGAAATCGCTGCCTAGAAACCTCCGCATTCTCAGACTCTAATCTTGCTACAGAAGTGGCGTTATCAAACATACGTATTGCGTTTTTCACCGCATTTTCCGTGGTTTCACGTACCTGATCTAATCTTCTTTCCGCCTTAAGTGTTTCGATTTGCGTGTTCTGTCGCTGCGTTTGGCTCTGAAACCCTGAAAACAAATTGTAGTTGAAATTCATTCCTGCATTTAAACCTGTTTGCTGAGAAGCACTGAGAAATCCCGCTTCAGCCTGACTTTGATTTACACCATATGATACTTGCGCACTAATGGTTGGAAACAGTGTGGCTTGTTGCATTTTCTCTTGTAACTCAGCTGTCTCTGCAGAAATTTTAGCCAGCTCAAGCACCGCGTTGTTCGACAACATCTTTGTCATCACCTGTTTTACGTCAAACCCCGACAGCACAGTTAGGTTAGCGCCATCTCCCACCGCATAATCACTGTTGTCCCATCCAATGAATGTCGCAAAGGTGTTGCGGGCAGATTCTAATTGTGTTTCTATATTCATCAAACTCACCTTATCACGGTTTAAGTCTACTCGTGCAGAAAGTAAATCGGTGGTATTTGAACCTCCTAATTCGTTCGTGAGCTGGGCTTTCGTAAAGCGCTCGTTAGAGATCATCATACTTTCAGAAGCGGTTGATACGCTACGCTGAAGTAATGACAAGGCCATATATTGAGACCACACTTGGGCAATGGTATTTTCCATCGCCTGACGCTGTACGACGTTAGCGGCACGCTCCGTACTTTTCAATAAGGCGTAACTACGTTGCATGCGACCACCTGCGAATAATACCTGGCTTAGCCCTACTGATGCGTTCTGAGATAGCGACTGTGCTCCTTTTACATCCTGAGTCTGTCCGGTAGCAAACTCAAGATTAGAATTTTGGTTGCTGTAGTTACTACCTGCAGCTGCTGTGATGCTAGGAAGCATCCCTGCATTGCCATAGGTAGCTGAATTCGAGGCTTTTTCAGCATCTAGACCCGCAATGAATAGATCATGATTGTGCTCTAATGCAGCACTGATCGCTTGATCTAAAGTAAGCATCACTTGTGCAGATACACTAAAACTGGCGGTTGCGAATAGGATCGTGATTAGTCTATTCATTTTCCTTGGCTTTATTGATTTCATTAAAATATTGTTCACTTTTCATCTCAATGATCGCTGGCTCTACTTCTTCTCTAGTAGGTTTTTCATTGGTCCAAATGTGCTTGACCAAAACCCGAGCATCATTTACAAGGGCCATCATAGAGGGTAGGACAACAAGTGTGAGCGTCGTAGCAAAACCAATTCCGTAGGCGATTGCAACTGCCATTGGAATAAGAAACTGTGCTTGAAAAGACGTTTCCAAAATCAACGGTGCAAGTCCTGCTATGGTTGTAATGGTGGTTAGGAAGATGGCACGGAATCTACTAATCCCTGCATTATAAATAGCATCATAAACCCCTTGACCTGATTTTATATTGATGTTGTACTTACTCACCAAGACTAAGGAATCATTTACTATGATACCGATCAATGCTACAATACCTAAGAAACTTAAGATAGACATGGGCATGCCATGGATATAGTGGCCCCAGGCAACACCTGTTAAACTCAATGGTATGAGCAACATAATCAGGATGGTTTGAACCAATGAGCGGAAGGTAAATGTAATGGTCAATATGATCAAAAAGAGAATCAAAGGCATCACTGTTTGTGAGCTTTTCTGGGTCTTCTGACTTTCCTTTTGCTGGCCTTCATAGCGCGCGTTTACAGATGGATATTTCGCTAAGATATCAGGTAGGATATCCTGTTGAATCTGTGTTAAAATGGCTGGTGCTGATCCGTTCGGACTGGACAAGTCGCTTTCCACGCGGAATTCTCTTTGGCCATCCAAGTGGTTGATGTTAACCGTTCCACGCTCGATAGTGTAGGAAGCTAATTCTCGCAAGGGCACAGTGCCTTGGGGCGTAGTGATTTCTAACTCTTCTAGGTCCCACAATTGCTTCCGATCCTTTTCATCTAATCGAACCCAGACCTTAACCTCATCCTCTCCCCGTTGTAGCCTCTGGATCTGGGCACCGAAAAAAGTTTCACGCACTTGACTCATGATACCACCTGGCGTAAGTCCCAAATAGCGAGCCTTATCTGTAAGATGTAAAGTAACCTCACGAATGCCCTTTTGGTCGTTATCAACAACATCTGCCAGCGATTCCATGCCTTTGAGTTTCAGCTTGAGGGCGTCCTTAGCTCCTTTTAACTCCTCTAAATCATACGAAACTAAACTGATCGAAACCGGTTTGCCAAAAGCTTGAACGCCGCCAAAACTCACGTTATCTGCGCCTGGGATTTCACCAGATGCTTCACGAATATCATTCTGAATCAAGTAGGACGCTGTTAACCGTGTTTCTGAGTCTAAGAGAATCACATTCAACCGGGCTTTTGAAGAGCTTGGTCCAATATTTTTCTGAATAGCTTTTACCACATCCAAGCCATCTTCGCGCTCAGATTTATACTGCTCGTTGACAAGCCAAACCTTAGATTCAATATGATCAATCCACTTCTGGGTTACCGATTCATTCGTTCCGGACGGCATGTCTAAGCTAATATTCAAATTATCACGTTCAATAAACGGGAAAAACTGAGTTCTTATAATACCGCCGCCCATGGCACCAAAAGTGACAATCATAATAGCTACAAAAAAGCTGATCGTGATGATTTTATTTTCTAATGACCATCTCAAAAAGGGTGCATACACCTTATCACGAAAACGGAACAACACCTTAGTAGCCGCATTCTGAACCGGGTTCATCTTAGCATTGCGTTCTAACTTTGAATGACTCAAGTGAGCAGGTAAAAAGATCAAGCCTTCTATCAAAGAGATCGCCAACGTAGCAATCACAATAAAGGCCATTTCAGAGAAAAAATCTCCAGCTCGACCGTCCAAGAAAAAGAAACTAGAAAAAGCTATAATGGTAGTCAAAACAGCAGAAACCACTGACGGAAGTACTTCAATAGTGCCGTCTAATGCCGCCTTCATTAATGGTTTCCCTCCCTCAAAATGAGAGAATATATTTTCGGCAATGACAATACCATCATCCACTAGAATACCAACAACAACGATCATTCCAAATAAAGAGATCACGTTAATAGTGATTCCGAAGTAGCTGGCTAAAACAAACATTCCCGCAAACGATACAGGAATACCAATAGCTACCCAAAATGCGAGGCGCAAGTTCAAAAACAACGCCAATAATATCAGAACCAAGAAAAAGCCTAATAGTCCGTTTTCAAACAGTAAATCTTTACGCTGTTGGAGCGTGACTGAAAAATCAGTGATGATTTCCAGTTGCATATGATCCGTGTTTGCCGTGTATTCTGCAATGTATTCTTTGAGGTACTCACAGGTTTGTAAGAGGTCCTCTTGATCTGTATTGTTAACGGTTATCTCAATAGATGAAATCCCATTATAAGATGCACGTGTGGGTGTATCCTCCCACCTGTTTCGAACCGTTCCAACGTCTTTCAATCGAATTGTTTGTCCGTTGGGTCTGGTCAAGACAATTACATTCTGCAGATCTTGTGCGTCGTACTTCTTATTGCGTGACCGAATCAACATCTCTTCTTGACTCCCTTTAATCGTACCGCCCGTGATGTCTATGTTCGTTGATCTCAGCGCTGTAGCAATCTGATTTAATGAAATGTCATACTTCCGAAGTGTGCTCTTATCTAAGGCTATTTCTATTTCCTCATTAGGAAAACCCGATAGGGATACTTTTGAAATACCCTCTCTAAGCCTTAGTTCGCGTTCTATTTTACGTGCCTCTTTTTTTAAACTAATCAAGTCTACTCCTTCACCTGTCAATGCCATACTCATGGCTAAGGTCAAGTTCTCGCGCTTGGACACCCTCACAGGCTCAAGCCCTGTTGGAAAGGATGCTACATTTTGCACGGCATTCTTTACATCTTCTAAAACTAAGTCTGTATCGTAACCTTTTAAAACTTGAACATCAATTGAGGCGCTGTTTTCGTTAGAGGTTGATGTGTATTGCTCGACTCCTGTTAAGCCTTTAAGATTTTGCTCAATTTTATTTACAACACCTTCCTCGATTTCCTGAGGAGAAGCCCCGGGATATATCATAGTGATGGTCACATTACGTGACTCTACCAGCGGGAAAAAGGTAGTGTTAAGATTGTTGTAGCTGATGTATCCAAAAAGGAAGAATCCAATCAGTAACGCATCTACCCCAACTGGATATTTAATGAAAAATTCTATGAGTTTCTTCATGAGGTGTGTCTCGTTATTTCACAGGTACTACAACTAATCCTGCAGCAGCCTTAAGGGTTGGTTCGTTGACTAGAAGTGCACCTTGTTCCACCCCTTTCACAATGATTTCATTGTCGAGCCACTCCACAACAGTGACTAGTTTTTTAACTAAGACACTGTCTTGCTCTACCATATAGATGTACTCATTATCTACCACCATTGATGCCGGAATTTTCAAGGCATTATCAACCTGTAATCCATCAACCGTACCTGTTAAATACATTCCTTCACGAAGCGTAGAGCCATCCACGTTAACGATAATATTAATACTCTGGGTAGCCGCGTCCACTATTGGCGCTATTCTAGCGATACTACCCTCCCAGGTCCCTGCTATATCAGGAGAAGTGAAATCTACCTTTTGACCAACAACAAGCTGATCCGCATAAGCCAGTGTAACAGCCGTCATAAGTTCATAAGAGCGAGTACTCACAAAAGTCCCTAACGCTCTTCCAGGACTAACCAGGTTACCAAGCTTAACACCGGCCATAGCAACAACACCGTCAAAAGGTGCGCAAATACTGAATTTATCTAGACGTACTTCCGAGCTTTTCGCCTGGTAGTAGGCCGTCTGAATGCCACGTGCAATCAAGAATTTTTCCAGCTTACCCTCTACTTTTGGCATGTGAGATAAGGGGGTATTTAAGCTTAACTCATTATAGTATAATTCAAATGCCTTATACTGACCGCTGTAATCCTGATTGATATCAGGCAACACGCCCAACAAGGCATTAATAAAGTTCCCTTTAACACTCATTGCATTTGCTTTAGCTTCTGCATTATCAAGTTGAATCAACACTTCACCCGCCTTAAAGGTGCGCCCTTCTAAAAATGGATGATCACCACCTTTGAACGTACCGTTTACCTCAGCGAGTAAATCCGTTCTCTGGGCAGCATTCAATTTTCCATAGACAGTTATAGGCAGTTCAATACTCTGGAGATTTGCGGTCATCACTTTAACCTCTAGTTTACGTCGGTCTACTTTGATTTCTTCCTTTGTCGCCATCGACTTAAGCCGGCCAGATATCATAATTCCTACTACGAGAATTGCGATGGCTATGATCGCGTTTTTAACCCATTTCATCATTCGTTGTTATTCAGGTTGTTATTGATTTTCTTTAATGTCTCTAGTGTTATTAGTCTTTCTTCAGCCGTACAACAATTTTTGTGCCGTTGAGCATGGTACTTAAAAAATCACAAAGTCTCTATAAGTAGAAAGTGACAAAGTATTCGAGAAAAGCGCGAGTCCGCAAAAATAATAAGTAATTACTTACTCATTTATAACCAACTCTAATAATCCAACCACCACAGCGTACATCTTGTCTATATCACCAAGATGTATGGCACTAATGGCTCCTTCATGAGCGGAGATAATGGCTCGTATTACTGACTTTGGCTTACCATGACCCACTTCTGCAATGGCCCACGAAAATTGATCGCAAATATCGTCGTATATCTGTTCACGATTGATGCCCAATTCCAACTGAATTTTTGAGGCAGCGAGATAGTATTCAAAGTCCGCAGGCTCATCAATTACTGCCATAGGCAGCTTAATAAAGAACCTCAAAAGATCTATTGGATCACGGTGTGATGCTGCCTCTTCTATATAGTCTAAATACTGTTCATTTCCCTTGGACACCAGAACGTTCAGAAGTCCCGTCTTATTAGTGAAATGTCGAAATATCAACCCTTCACTTACCCCTGCTTCTCTTGCTATTTTCGCTGTTGATACCGCTGCAAAACCCTGACTCCCAAAGAGTGTTATGGCAGATTTTACGATATCTATTTGCTTCTGAGTCATAGTAAGTAATCACTTACAAAGTTACATGAAATTATTTAACTCAGAATGTGATGGGTTTAATGTGCTTCCAACCAGCTGGATCCTGTTCCAACCTCAGCGATCATCGGGATTTCAAGACTTACCGCAGCCTCCATTTTTTCCACTACCAATGCCTTTAAATCATCAAGCTCCTCCTTAACAGCGTCAAAAACCAATTCATCATGAACCTGCAGAAGCATTCTTGACTTCATGCCTGATGACCGCATGGCACGGTCTACTTCAATCATGGCCAGCTTAATGACATCTGCTGCAGAGCCTTGAATAGGAGCGTTTACCGCATTACGTTCACTGTGACCACGCACAACTCCATTGCGACTCTCTATGTCTTTAAGATAACGGCGGCGGCCAGTTATGGTCTCAACATAACCATGTTCACGTGCAAAAGCAACCTGGTCATCCATATATTGCTTAATGCCTGGATAGGTCCTGAAGTATCCGTCTATCGCCTCCTTAGCTTCTTTTCTGCTCATGTCAGTTTGTTGACTCAATCCAAAAGCGCTAACGCCATATACTATTCCAAAGTTGACTGTTTTCGCGTTAGAACGCTGCGCTCTTGTGACCTCTTCTAAAGGCACTTCGAAAACTTTAGCTGCAGTAGCTTTATGGATATCCTCTCCATTTCGGAAAGCTTCGATCATCGACTCATCCTTAGCTAAGGCAGCTATTATTCGCAATTCAATCTGACTGTAATCTGCTGCGAGTAGTGTGTGATTGTCGTTATCTGGGATAAACATGGCCCGCACTTTACGGCCGTTTTCAGTTCGAATAGGAATGTTTTGGAGGTTTGGATTCGTCGAACTCAAGCGCCCAGTTGCCGCTACGGTTTGATTGAAACTGGTATGGATACGTCCTGTCTTTGCATGCACTAATGCAGGCAACGCATCTACATAGGTGCTTTTTAATTTCTTAAGCTCTCTAAATTCCAAAATCTTATCTACGATCGGGTGAACCTTTCGCAAGCCCTCAAGTATATCTTCGGAAGTGGCATACTGACCTGTCTTTGTTCTTTTAGGCTTCTCGGAAAGCTTAAGATCGTCAAACAGTACTTCACCTAGTTGTCTAGGCGATCCCACATTAAATGGTTTGCCGGCGATCTCTAAAATCTCTCCCTCTAGCCTCACTATAATTTCACCCAACTCTAGACTGTAAGAATTTAAGGCTTCCACATCCACACGGATTCCTTCACGCTCCATTCTAGCTAGCACAGGAACAAGCGGCATTTCGATGGTAGAAAACACTTTATCTACGCCAGTCTCTTTTAGTTTCGGCTCGAAAACTTGTTTTAATCTGAAGGAGATATCTGCATCTTCAGCAGCGTAGTCTAAGAGATCGGCCGAGGCGATATCTCTCATATTTTTCTGAGTTTTGCCTTTTTTACCCAATACTTGCTCTATAGAAATGGTCTCATAGTTCAAATAAGTCTCGGCAAGAATATCCATATTATGGCGCATATCCGGTTGGATCAAATAATGAGCGATCATTGTGTCAAACAATGGACCTCGTACTTCCACTCCGTAGTTCATCAATACAGATAAATCGTATTTGATGTTTTGACCAATTTTCTCAACGGATGTACTCGACCAGAATGGCTCAAAAGCATTGATGATTTCTTCTGCTGCAGCTCTTTCTTGAGGTACGGTAACAAAGTATGCCTTGCCCTCAGCGTAACTAAAGCTCATACCTACAATCTCCGCGTCCAACACCTCTAATGACGTGGTCTCTGTATCAAAGGCCACCGATGATTTCTGGGTCAACAAACGTGCAAGCTCTCTCGCTTCAGGAAGGGTTTCTACCAGTTGGTATAAGTGATCCGTAGTCGCAACAGAATCCCTACCTGAGGCGCTAATTAAGGTAGCCGTCGTATCAGGTTCTGGCCCACCGAACAAACTCATTTGATCGTTAGAAACAAGCCTAATTTCTTTGACCTGTTTTTTAGTCGCTTCACTTGATGTTGCAACAGCCTCAGTTCCTCTTTTTAACCCTAACCTTCGGCCTAATGTCCTAAATTCTAGCTCCTCAAAAATGGTCATCAGTGCATCTTGGTCCCACTCGTCTCTTGTTAATGTTTCTGGCTCAAGCTCCACAGGTACCTCAAGAATAATTCGAGCCAATTTTTTAGACAAGGTTCCTAGTTCTGCATTGTCACGGATTTTCTCGCCTAATTTTCCTTTGATTTCACCTGCATGCGCTAAGGTCTCTTCTAGGCTTCCATACTGCATCAGTAGCTTAGCGGCAGTTTTTGCACCTACTCCCGGTAACCCAGGAATATTATCCACCGCATCACCCATCATGCCTAAATAGTCGATGACTTGATCTGCATTAGAGAGTCCAAAACGCTCACAGACCTCTGGTACTCCCCATACTTCAGGAGGGTTTCCTCCACGGCCTGGTCGATACATAAAAATTTTATCGCTCACTAATTGTGCGAAATCTTTGTCAGGCGTCATCATATAGGTAGTGAATCCTTCCTTCTCTGCCTTTTTAGCCAACGTACCGATCACGTCATCTGCTTCGTAGCCAGGAACACCTATTGCAGGAATTTTAAATGCCTCTAGAATTCGATGTATATAGGGCACTGCTGATTTTATAGCCTCGGGAGTTGCTTCTCTATTGGCTTTATACTCTGGGAAAATCTCATGTCGTTCCGTGGGCTGAGGAAGATCAAAACAAACGGCGATATGCGTTGGGTTTTCCTTAGAGAGTAGGTCTAACAACGCGCTGGTAAAACCATAAATTGCCGAAGTATCCAGGCCACCGGAAGTGATTCTTGGGTTTTTTGCAAACGCGAAATAAGCCCTGAAAATAAGGGCATACGCGTCTAAAAGGAATAGTTTTTTATCTGTATCTGGCGTTTCCTGACCCATGGAACTGTCTTTAGAAAGAATGGCTGAAATTATGAGTAGGTAAGTTAGCTACTTCGTTTGAAATACCGAGTTTTGCAAGACAAAACAATCGGCACAATATGGCGTTGTTATTAAGCATTCAATCAGACATCATGATTTTTAGAATCCTGTTCACCCTTGGATTTGTTCTGGCCATAGACTTCTATGCCTATCAAGCATTCAAAACCGTATTTAAATCTTCTGCGACCCCATGGATCTATTGGGGGATTACCATCGCCTACATCATTTTTAGCATCTATATGTCATTGATGATGACTTCCGGGAAGGTGGACTATAAATATCTAAGTCTTCTTGTAGGTACTACCATTTTAATTGCCGTTCCGAAGATGGTTATTATGGCTCCTCTGATTATTGAGGATGTCTTCCGTTTAGGCCAATTCATCTTTCGCGCAATCACTACACAGCCGACAATCATGCCAGAGCGTCGGACCTTTATCTCTCAACTCGCACTTGGTATTGCCGCTATACCCTTGATCGGGATCATTGATGGAATATGGAAAGGACGTTACCGGTATCGAGTCATCAGCCACACCTTAGAATTTGATGACCTGCCTGATGCTTTTGATGGCTTTACTATTGCCCAAATATCTGATATCCACAGCGGCTCTTTTGATAATGTTGAAAAAGTCTCCTACGGTGTTGACATGGTCACACAGCTAGGCGCTGATGTTGTTATGTTTACTGGAGACCTGGTGAATAACACTGCCTCTGAAGCCGAAGAATGGATCAGTACTTTTCAAAAGCTATCTGGTAAAAACGGTGTGTTCTCTATTCTGGGAAACCACGATTATGGAGATTACTGGAGATTCCCATCTGCCAAGGATAAAGTAGACAATCTCAACAGGTTAAAAGAAATTCACAAGGAGATGGGCATGGACCTACTCCTGAATGACAGCAGGTATTTTGAACGTGAAGGCCAGCGTATTTATCTGGCAGGAGTTGAGAATTGGGGACTTCCTCCTTTTCCTCAATATGGAGATCTAGATCAAGCACTTTCCGGGATACCTGAAGATGCATTTACCGTTCTGCTCAGCCATGATCCCTCGCATTTTGATGCGCAGGTAAAGCAACACAACAAAAAGGTGCACCTTACATTAAGCGGCCATACGCACGGAATGCAGTTTGGAATAGAAATTCCAGGTTGGATCAAATGGTCCCCTGTAAAATTTAAATACCCAAAATGGGCTGGCTTGTACCCTGAACCTGATGGTCAAGTATTGCACGTGAATAGAGGTTTTGGGTTCTTGGCTTTTCCTGGAAGAGTAGGTATGTGGCCAGAAATCACTCAAATCACACTCAAGAAGAAATTGGGGTAGATCGCCTTCGACCGTAGCACGAAACTCGTTATGTTTTTTGGTAAAAACGTGACATGAAATAAATGTGCGGTAAGCTCAGTGCACTCAAGAATACGAGAAAGTAGCTCGACCATTCTAACAACGAGTTCTTATCAAACTGGAAAACAAGAAGGAACAGTAACACCGCACCACCTGAAAAGGGCAAAGAACGTATCCACATGGATTTATTGGTCCAATCTTGGGAGATTTTCAAATGATTCCATCCGGTAACACTGTGCTGAAGCACAAAGTACAAACCAAAACTTAGGGCAAGGCTTAGCTGCGTTCCAACAACAAGCGCAATGATGGAAATAAGCCATGGGACAGACCTCAACAAGAGGCCGAGTATAATACTCACTAAAATTAAACCACGGGTTACAAGCACAACAGTTTCTGGAGAGAGGTCTAGAATTGGCACATTCATTTGAAGAAACACCGTATTCATCTCCTGTGTATGAGATATCAGTATTACACCCAGAAGTAGCGCTCCCCACAAGGAGGATAGAAATGTGCTTGACAACCCCCACTCTTTGAGGTCAGTCTCACCAAAATGCCAGGCACTATAGCAAATAAAGGTTACTAAACCCGTTAAAGGTGAAGCCGTCCATAAGAGTATCACCAGAAGCATCATGGAAAGATATCGCAAGACAAAGGGCAACAATTTTGATTTACGTTGTGTAATATACCCGTCCAAAGCGCCATGGGGAATTCCTACAATGAAAAGCATGACAAGGAGAACAGACAGTCCTGCGGTATTACCAGTCCCTGGGGAAAAGTAGTTGAGCAGGAGGACGCAACTACCTACAACCAATGGTAGTGATCGTTGTGGCGCTGAAAAAACATAAGAAATGGTCGAGAATAAAACACTCCATAAAAATTTGAATATGGGAAGTTTAGCAAACATTTGAACCTCCCAGCGGAGGGTGGAACGTTCTTCTAGAAATTCAAAGACTTCATGTGGTGGTTGCTTTTGGAACAAGCGCTCAAATATTTCCTTACCCCAGTGTGGTCGGAACTTAAAGATATAAAGCAAGAGAAAGTCATAGAACACGAACCTATTTGGAAGCCTTTGGGCAAAAGACAACCTGGCTAAACGTGGTGGGTGTTGATCTTGAACCAATTCCTGGGCATGCTCAAACATGCTCTTGAAAGCATAGCCAGAGGTGGATTTGATTTTACCCGCTCTACTACCCATAGAAATCACTCTAGGGTCGCTGTGATGATCTTCTACATGCTGGGACATAGGGATAACCCCGCGTTCTATGTGATTTATTTCATACCCGCAACCCATCGCGAGTAAATAGCTCTTTAGATGGTGCTGAGCCAATTCTTCAGGCAACACGGTCCTATCAAAACGAGTCATTTCGATCAGGGCTTTATTTGTAGCAGTCGGCAGCACATACATGAACTGGGTCGCCTCATTTTGAGGAATACTAAAATCCATCAACCGCATTTCGTTCGGAACACATACGTTTCTATCGAATGTTACTCGCCATCCCTGAAAACTTTGAAGAACAGGTGTTGCAATGACCTCCTTTGGCAATAAAGCCCGGCTATCGTATACCTTCTTTACTTGGTACTTGTCTTCTGAGGTGGCTAATTCTATAAAGGAAGAATGAGCACGGATTTCTTCTAAGGTCGAACGGACATGAGTAATGTTATGGCTGGAGTCTAGTAGTTCTCGAGTCCTATGATAGAGCGCTAAGCTTTCGATCATATAATAGCGCATATTTTCAAGCGACTGCTTGCCTTCTTTAGTTTCCACGACACTCCAGGAATGAGAAATCAAATCTTTAAGTTGATTTACCATATCTGACTCAGGATCAGCCCAAAAACAAAACGTCTTGTCATTGGTTAATTTTGTATCCGGCTCAAGTACCAAAACAGCATAGTCATCAAGCAACCCTTTTCGCTCCATTTCCAGCAGTAATAGTGAATTTGCAGCACCCAATCCAACAAGTCCAATTTCGTAAATCACCATATTAAATGTACCTATGACACTTCATGTTTTTAACCAATCATACCCCCGATAAGTTCGTTGATTTTGGCCAAAAACCAGTTTCTAAGTATTGTATTCTATAAAAGCAGGTCATTTTAAGTATATAAACTTACTCATATCTTTTTGTAAACAATTATTGTTTTAGTAGGTTAACATGTAGTTATAACCTTTTAAAAACAAAACACATGTCATTATTTTTAGATGGATCCTTAGGGTTCGCACCAGACGATTACGTATCGTTTACATTCTTTGCCGGTTACATGGCAATGTTAGCAGCTTCAGTATTCTTCTTTTTCGAGAGAAGTAGAGTTTCTGACGAGTGGAAAACATCAATGCTTGTTAGTGGATTGATCACTGGTATTGCCGCAGTACACTATTATTACATGCGTGACTATTATGCATCTACAGGAGATAGCCCAGTAGTCCTGCGTTATGTAGATTGGACTTTAACTGTTCCATTGATGTGTGTTGAGTTTTATCTTATCACTAAGAAAGCAGGCGGTACAAAATCAATCCTTTGGAAACTTATCGGAGCTTCTGTAATAATGCTTGTTACTGGTTACATCGGTGAAGCATTCTATGCAACTGAAGCTATGTCAGCATTCTGGGGTGCACTTTCTGGTGCTGCTTACTTCTACATTGTATGGATGGTATGGCGCGGAGATGTTGCCAAGCTTGCAAACAGCGCAGGTGGACAGGTTGCTAAAGCAAATAAGGCTTTAGGTAAATTTGTTATTATTGGATGGGGTATTTACCCGATCGGTTACATCTTGGGTACAACAGGTGGATTTTTCGGAATGGACCTAGGTATCGAAGCAAACACGGAAATATTGAATTTATGTTACAATGTTGCTGATGCAATCAACAAAATCGGTTTCGGTTTAGTGATTTACGCTCTAGCAATAAGCGACAACAAAGCGACTGCTTAATTAATCGTTTAAATGTTTTGAACCCCCCACCGTTAAATCGGTGGGGGGTTCTTTTTTTTCGAATCCTTTTTACATTTAAATATCTTAGCACAAGTAAAATTCAACCTAGCCATACCTATCCATGAAGAACTTAATCTACCTGTGTTTTCTTGCACTACCCTTATTTGCAGCAGCTCAAAAAACAGGTGTCCATTCCTATAAGATAGACCTGACTAACGTTGTAGACGATCGCGTTAAGATTACCCTTGATGCCTCTATGATAGGTCTAGGAAAAACACTAGACGAAGAGTACTCTTTTCATTTTCCTGCTACAATTCCCGGAACCTATGCGACGCTTGACTATGGCAGGTTTATTTATGATTTCAAAGCATACGATGATTCAGGCAACGCCTTAAAAGTCAAAAAGAAACGCAACACCTATACGATCATTGGTTTACCTGCGGAAATTGAGTATTGGGCAGAAGACACCTTCGATTCAAAGGTTCGGAAAAACAAAGTGTTTGAGCCTGCAGGAACTAACAACCAAGAACATCGCAATTTTCTCTTAAATGCCGCGGGCTATTTTGGATTCTTCGAAGGTCAAGAAAGCCTTCCCATCACGCTAGAAGTTCAAAAGAGCCCTAGTTTATATGGAGTAAGTGCTATGGAAAGCTATCGTTATGGAAACAGCCAGATATTCAATGCCCGGAATTACCATCACTTTCTAGACTGCCCGATTATGGTCAGTAAGCCAGATACCACCTCTTTTAGACTCGGGGAAGCAAAAGTAACCATCAGCGTGTTTACCGAAAATGGTAGGGCGCTGTCTGGAGATATCTATGATGCCGTGAAAACCAGCATGGGTGCCATTGAGAACTTCCTAGACGGTGAACTACCCGTTACGAATTACGCCTTCATATTCTATATCAAAGACTACACAGAGTTTGAAGGCCTGTTCAATGGAACGGAGATTCGCATTGGTCAAATCATCAAAGTCATTCGCCAGTTAGCAGGGAAAGGGTTTGGCGCGCTAGAGCATGGCAATAGCTCTGTCTATTTCCTGCCTGACTTTGGAGGTAGCAGTGTCTTAGAGGGCATGGCAGATGTCTGTATTCATGAATTCTTTCATATTCTCACACCGCTCGGACTACACAGTGAGGAAATTGGAAACTTCAACTACATCGAACCAAAAATGAGCCAACACTTATGGCTCTACGAAGGAATTACAGAATACTTCGCAGGCATAAGTCAAGTAAAAGGCAATGTCATTGACAAAGAAGAATACGTGCGCACCTTACTTCGTGGGAAACTCGTGACCAGCGATAAATTTCCTAACGATGACATGTCGTTCACAGAGATGAGTGAAAATGTACTAGAAAAGCCCTATAAAAAACAATACCCACAGGTATACCAACGTGGTGCAGTCCTGGGCGCTTTGTTAGACATACGTATCATGGAACTGACCAACGGTAAAAAAGACCTACTCGACATCATCCTTGCTTTGAGAAACAAGTACGGGCCTAACAAGAGCTTCAAGGATTCAGATATTATCGCTGAATTTGTATCGATGTCAGACCCTGCATTACAAACGTTTTTTGACCGCTACATCACAGGGAGAGAGGACTTGCCTATTAAAGAATACCTCCGTAAAGTTGGGATAGAATATGACCGCAGCTTCAAAGGCGAAATTGTCGTTGATCCTTTGAAAGATAACGATGTGAAACGATCCCGCATCGCGAGAAAAGGTCGCTACACCATAAAAAAAGTAGGAAAGAACGACGAGATCGGACTGCAAGAGGGTGATCTGTTAACTTCTTATAACGACAAGCTTCAAAATGAGTTTGGTTATGTCTCAAAGGACGAGGTCATTCAACTTGAAGTGCAACGTAGTGGCGCAGATATAATACTCCCTTATTCCATAAAGACAACTTCTGGAGTGAAAAGCCATTACATTAGATTCATGAAAACACCCACGAAGGAGCAGCTCAGACTTCAATCTCTTTGGCTGAACAGCACTGAAAAAGAATAAAACATGTTTGATTTACATAAAAACCCCCCACGTGGCACTGCCTCATGGGGGGTTTTTATGTAATGATATAGATGGTAAGGATTACTTGATCACAAAATCATGCACTTCCTCACCCACCATTAATTTCATATCACCTTCTTCCACGACCCATTTGTTAGAGGCATCCACTAAGGCAAAACGTTCGCGTGGAATTCGCAGTTCAATGACAGATTGTTCACCTGGTACTAAATCTACCTGAGCAAAGGCACAGAGATTTTTAACACTTGGCACTATACTGGCCACGAGATCTTCATAGTAAACAGGAACCGTGTGCTTACCTGACATGCTCCCTGTATTAGAAATGGTGATATTCACAACCAATTCCTCATTAACCTCCGCATTCACTAACGCAGAAGTTACAGTCCAAGACGTATAACTCAAACCATGTCCAAACTCAAACTGTGGACCAAAAGATGCAGTCCCTTTGTCTCCAGAAGGCCCAGCGGCAACACTCATTGCATCTGCAACCCTGTGGTCAAAAGTGATGTGAGTAGAAGGCTGACGTGGAAACGTAAATGGCAACTTTCCTGATGGGTTGAACTCTCCAAATAACGCACCCGCAATGGCTTCACCACCGAAATCACCCGGCAACGGGGCGTATAATAACGCGTCAAAGTATTGCTCAACATCACGAATATTCCTTGGACGACCTGCGGTCATTACACCGACAACTGTCGCTCCTCTTTCTTTGATGTCTTTGATCATTTCATACTGGGCAGCAGGAAGGAACATGTCCTCTATATCTCCAACCCCTTCACAATAAGACCATTCGCCAAAAGCAACAACCACGGTTTCACCCTTTAATGAAGCCGTGCGAAGCCTACCTGTGGGCTCCCAAACATTGATGTCCTCTCCAGAAGTGTAGTAGGTCGCTCCACGGGCTTCCATGGCCTCTGCAATAGTTGGTACTTTTCCTGTATTAGCTAAGCCTGGATTGTCACCTTGCCAGCTGTGTGACCAAGCACCGTTCAGTGGTATAAGGCTATTGGCAGTAGGGCCAGTAACAAGTGGGGCCTTTTTCAATGGCAATACATTCTTGTTTTTCAGTAGCACTAAGGAGTTTTGAGCTGCCTTGAGCGCGGTGGCTTTATGTTCATCGCAATTAAATAATGCCAGATCCGGTCGAACGTTACCTTCAAATAACCCGAGGTCCATCTTTACCTGTAGGATGCGACGGACACTTTCGTTAATTCTGGACATTGGAACTAGGCCCTCCTCCACACACTCTTTGAGTAATCTTGGAAAATCTAGATCATCAGGCACCATGCTCATGTCTATTCCGGCATTGATTGCCATCGCCACGGCGTCTTTGTAATCTTTTGCTACCCGGTGTCTGTTGAATAGATAGTGAATATCGGCCCAATCGGTTACCGCAATACCTTCAAAACCTAATTCGCCTCTAAGGATGTCAGTAAGGATCTCCTTACTAGCATGTACAGGAATTCCATTGATATCGCCACTATTGATCATCACTGTTTTAGCTCCAGCATCTATAGCTGCTGCAAATGTGGGCAAATAGTACCTTCTTAGTTGGCGTTCTGCAATCCAAGCCTGTGTACGATCTTTTCCAGTGACGGAAGCACTGTATCCCAAGAAGTGCTTTAAACTAACTGCGACATGATTGTCATCAATTTTAGCGTCTGTTCCCTGCATTCCTCGGGTATAAGCGGCTCCCATCCATGAAGCTAAGACAGTGCTTTCTCCGTAAGTTTCCCAAAATCTTGGCCACCTTGGATCTCTAGCAACATCAAGCACTGGAGAAAAGGCCCATGGTATACCCGATATGCGAGTTTCGATAGCCGTTTGCTCACCAATAGTCTTTGCCATTAAGGTATCCCAAGCGGCGGCTTGACCAATCTGTTGTGGATACAGGGTAGCTCCTTTGGTATAATTAATACCATGAATGGCGTCTATACCATACAGAACGGGTATTTTATTCGGCTTTAACGAGGAGATGCTTGCAATCAATTTGTGTAATTCTGTCCATTGATCTACGGTATAATCGTGTGCCTCTACGTTCAAAATACTACCTACATGGTGATTTACAAGTGCGTCATAGAGTTTTGTACTGTCTCCACGTTGCGGCATCAGTAGCCCATCATCATCTGCTTCTAAAAGTGGCCAGATGGTTAACTGCGTCATTTCGCCCACCTTTTCATCTAAAGACATTTTAGACATTAAGTCACCTACAGCATCATCTGATTGTGCCTCAGGTGAAGAACAACTTGTCCATACAATAGAAAGACTTGCTGCTAGGAATAATACATTTCTCATGATATCTTTTTAAATAATCTACGACCCACAGGGAGTCACTTTACGACTTTCTTGTCTAGTGCTAAAGTTCAAACATAACCAGCTTATACCAAGGGATCAATGCCGGACAATCATTGGACAAACTACATGCATGCAAAACTGAATAAAACCCAATTTTGACGCTTATTTCTTAATGCAGAACCGAGACCTGTTGTGAAAAACGTTTCCCATCGGCAGTAGTTACAGTGATCACATAGGATCCATTAGGAATATTAGAGGTGGAAAGTTCCAAGGGTCCTTGCATCGTTTGTTCCTGTCTCTTATACACATCTGACGCTGCCGACGATATGC